>Ga0307510_10000049_pt1 | contig 91546 bp, 98 predicted proteins | sample 12_EM_MG_FD_207224 | JGI IMG/M metagenome (GOLD analysis project Ga0307510, IMG submission 207224) | Populus trichocarpa ectomycorrhiza microbial communities from riparian zone in the Pacific Northwest, United States - 12_EM | ecosystem: Host-associated > Plants > Roots > Unclassified | place... | reverse complement strand
CATGTCTCGGGCGTGATAGCGACGGTCACGGCAGGGCTTGTGCTCGGCTGGTATCAGCATGTGATCCTGCCGGCGCAGGTTCGGCTTCGTGGCAGCGCCTTCTGGGAGACCATGGTGTTCGTGCTGGAAGCCCTGGTCTTCATCCTTATCGGTTTCTCGCTGCGCGGCGTGCTGGATCGAGTGGGCGGGATCGAGGCTGTCTCCACCAAGATGGCCATTCCCGTGCTTGGTGTCGTGCTGACTGTCGTGGTGACCCGCTTCGTCTGGATCTTTGGTGTCGACGGCTTGCTTGCGGCACTCCGCGGCATGGGGCTGAAGCGCGCCAGGCCGCTAGGCGTGCGGCAAGCGACGGTGCTGAGCTGGGCCGGCATGCGAGGCGTTGTGACGTTGGCGGTGGCGCTCACCTTGCCGGCATCCATGCCGGGCCGGGATCTGATGCTTGTCACCGCGTTTGCCGTGATCTTCGCCACTGTTGTCATGCAAGGGACGAGCTTGGGTTGGCTGATCAACCGGGTACGGCCGGCTGATCAGGATCCCTTGGCGAAAATGCATCTGCCTGCATCGGAGGCGGCCATTGCGCGTGCCATGGCCGAGGCTGTCGAGGTGCATGCGTACGGGCCGGACGGAACGTTGATCCATCCTCGCCTGTTAGAGGAGTATCGCAAGCGCTCGGAAATTACCACGCGTTATGCGGAAGACGCAGACGCGTTTATGGAGGGCGTTCGGACACATTTCGACGTCGTCCTGATTGCCATTGCCGCTGGACGCACCGAGCTGATTCGGATTCACCGCGCTGGGCTGATTGAAGACGAAGTGCTTCATGAGCTGGAGCGGGATTTGGATGTTGAGGAACTTCGCATTATTCTGCAGCGTGGGGATTAGGCGCAGTTGTATCGGGGGCAATACGTGAACCATGGACCTTCATGACTAATCAAAATGCTGCGGCATCCGCGCCCAAAAGCCATTACCAACTGCTCGACGGCCTTCGCGGTGTTGCCGCACTCATGGTGGTTATCTTCCACACCTTCGAAGCGTACTCCCCCAACCATCCACTGACGCAGCCGATAAACCACGGCTATCTTGCCGTCGACTTCTTCTTCCTACTCTCCGGTTTTGTCATCGCCTACGCCTACGACGATCGTTGGGGGCGGCTATCAGTCTGGGATTTCTGCAAACGCCGGCTGATTCGCCTGCAGCCCATGGTCATCATGGGCATGACCGTCGGTGCGCTGCTGTATTACCTGCAGGCTGGCGACGCCTTTCCGATCATTGAAAAGACCAGTGTGATCAAAGTTATCGGCGTGATGCTCATTGGCTACACGTTGCTGCCCATTCCGCCTTCGATGGATATCCGGGGCTGGGACGAGATGCATCCGCTCGACGGTCCGGCCTGGTCGCTGTTTTTCGAGTACATCGCCAACATCCTTTACGCCCTGGTCTTGCGTCGGCTGTCCATCCGCGCGCTCTCCTTGCTGGTTTTCCTTGCCGCGTGCCTGCTCGTCGAAGTGGCTGTGTTTGGCAAGAGCGGCGACGTCATTGGCGGCTGGTCCGTCAACGCGACCCAGCTGCACATTGGCTTTGGACGCATGCTCTTTCCCTTCATGGCCGGCATGCTGCTGATGCGACTTGGCAAGACCGTCCGCATTCCGGGCGCCTTTGCCGTTTGCAGCGCGCTGTTGATCGGCGTGTTTTGCGTGCCGCGCATTGGCGGGGCAGGGCACCTGTGGATGAACGGCGCCTTCGAAGCAGCGTGCATCATCATCGTCTTCCCCATCATTGTTGCCATCGGTGCGGGCGCGGGCCAACAGGTGGGCCTTTCCCATCGCCTTGCGCACTTCTTTGGGGATTTGTCCTACCCGCTTTACATCACTCACTACCCACTTATCTACATCTATACCCAGTGGGCCGGGGCGCATCATCCGACCGTTGCGCAAGGCGTGGGGTACGGCATTTTGCTGTTTGTCGCCGCAATTGCCTTGGCCTATGCCTGCCTCAAGCTCTACGACGAGCCCGTCCGTGGCTGGCTCGCGAAGCGCTTTCTGGGTAGGCGCGTGCGCATTCCACCTGGTGAGGCGGTGGGGGGTATACCGGAGTCTTCTTCGCACTGATTTGGGAGCTCGCGCGGGTTTGTGTCAAATGGCGTATCTGCGATTACAGGGGAAATGAATGGTGAGCAGATTGATCGCGCTGGCCCTGGGGCTAGCCGCAGTTGTATATGGGCCGCTTTCAATATCCGCTGATGCCCCTGCACGGAGTCCAGCGCCAGGCGTAAGCCTCTCGCCCTCGTGCAAGGGCGAGCCCACCAAGGTCGACGATTCGGGTTTTGTCGTCATCGGCGGCATCGAGCAGTGGGTGACGGCCAAGTCGGACAGCTGCGCGAATCCCGTCCTCCTCTTCATCAGCGGCGGCCCCGGTAATCCCCTCAGCGGTATTTCCGACAGCGTCTACGGCGCTGGCCAGCACGACTTCATCGTCGTCCAGTGGGACCAGCGCGGATCGGGCATGACCTATGGTCGTAGCCCTCCGGCGCCCGGTGAGAAACTCACCATCGAACGGATGGCTCAGGACGGAAATGAGCTGGCTGCCTATCTTGCCAAGCGATATGGAAAGCGGAAGGTCATCTTGTGGGGCAGTTCCTGGGGTTCCATTCTTGCCGTGCACATGGCCAAGGCGCATCCAGAGCTGTTCTACGCGTACGTGGGTACGTCCCAGGTAGTCAATTCGGTGGAAACCCAAGCCGCGAGCTATAAGAAACTCCTGGCACTCGCTACGAAAGAGAACGACAAAGATTCACTTGCCGTGCTCAACCAGGTCGGATCACCACCGTGGACCGATCCGCGCAGCTTTGGAAAAGTGCGCCGGGTTATTCGCAAATACGAAGCAAAGGTCACGTTGCCGCCGCCCGATGGCTGGCGGCGAGCGTCCGCTTACACCACCGCCAAGGCAGAAGCAGATTACGAGGCCGGTGAGGATTACTCTTTCTTGAATTTCGTTGGGATGCACGGCGACGGCATGCTGTCGCAGGTTGATTTGCCGAAGCTGGGCACGGACTTTGCCATCCCGATGTTCTTCGTCGAGGGCGCGCATGATTTGCTGGCGCCACCGGAGCTGGCTCGTCGGTACTACGAGAGCATCAATGCGCCGCAGAAAGGCTGGGTGTTGCTGGAGCATTCCGGGCACGATCCGAACCAGGAAGTTGTAGACGCGGAGTACAAGGTACTCCGCGAGAGGGTTCTGCCGTTGACTCGAGATAAATAGTGTTCGCTATTCAGTCTGTATCATCGTCCAGGGTGCTTCGATTCCGCGATCGGAGGGGTGGGCACTTCATGGTGGAACTGGAGGCGTACGAGGTTGCCGCGCGAGCCATGGTTTCCGATTTTATGGATGGCGGTGGGCTGGCTCGCTGGCTGGAAGATCTGGCCGTGCATCAATTGCCGTGGAAGGGAGAAAAGCGGTGGACGACATATGAAAAGGACTTCACGATTTCTGCGACTTGCGGTTCAAACGGGTCGGTCCAATTTGTTGTCACCCTGAGCGGGCTTCCGGGCTCAGACGAGGAGTGGCACGTATCAGCAGGGCTGTGCAACGATCTTGGTCAACTGCCAAGTTTGGCGAAGGCGGCGCGTCGATTTTTCACGGATGTGCCGTCCTGACACCACGTCATACCGCCGAACGAAACCCTGTCTAATCAGTCTGCCGCTTGAGTAGGATCCGCGGCGCGCACGGCTCCCTTAAGCGCACCCGGATCCGTTACCTTTTTGCGCGACGCCCATTCGACCAAGTTTTTGGGGCGATAGGTCGGATCCGCGTGCCAGCGCTCAAAGACCGAGCCATCAATGGATTCATTGATCGTATGCACGTGTCCGGTTTCGCTATAGACGGGCTCAGCGCCAATAGGCCGGTAGTAGTGTTTGCCGAGGGTCACGATCTCGTAGATACCCCAAGCCATCTCGGCCAAAGAGTCACGAATGGGGCAGGCCGTAAGTCCATCGTCGAGCTCTACGGTGTCCTTGAAGACCAGGCCGTGATCCTTGGCCTTTTGCTGGAGCCATTGCAGCGGAACCTGGGCAAGCAGGTCGTTCTCGTAGCCGCCGCCTACATTGGCATGGGCGCCCACAAACCAGCGCTGTTCGACATGGGGAAAATCACGCTCCGCAGGGGCATCGCCCGTGGCGGGGACCGTCTTGGTCCACAGCGTAGGTGCGAAGGCCTCCCGGTGCTCATCGATCGCGAGCGCATGATAGGCGTGGGTGTCGTTGATGCGAAGGTCCGTTTCCAGGAAGTCGAAATCATGCCGACTAACGTGTGGCACACACGGTAAAGGCACGCCCAAGGCACCGACTGTATCCCACACGCCCTGAAACCAGACGGGAACCGGCCGACTGTATTTTTTCAGCCAGCGGTCCTCGAGGCTGAGTCCCTGGTCGGTTTTCTCAAGGGCGCGAATGGAGGTCACGGTGTTCTTGCGATAGCGTTCGTAGAGTTGCTTGAGCGACAGTGGCGAACCGGCCTTGAGCAAGCCGCATTTGGAGATGAAGCCGGCTAGGCTACGCGCTGTAAAAGCGCCACGGCTGAAACCGAAGATAAAGAGTTGCGCGCCCTCGACGTAGTGCTCGACCAGCCACTCGTAGGCCGCTTCGACTTCTTCGTTGATGCCGATCCCAAACAGGCCGCCGGTGACTTTCTCGCCCTTGGCAGTGCCGACGCCCGCACTGTAGTAGACCTGCTGTTGGTCGTTTTGCACGCACAGCGACTTCAGGCGCCAGACATTTGTATTCTCGTCCAGAGTGTTCCAGGTGCCGTCGAGGAACAGTGCAATCCGGGGTTGAGGGATCGGCGTCATGGTTGCGTCCTGCAGAAAGGGTGGCCGACTTATAGCGACGTCAGCAATGGCGCGTCAACGAATGCCAATCGCAAGATTTTGCGATATGTCCCGTTGCTACCGGAAGCAATTCGCGCATTCCGAGTTGGTGCCAGCGCGCTACTGATGATCTGCAGGCTTGGAGGGCGTGACAGGTTGGACCTTGTTGATGATCGAGGTTGCAAACCGCTCACCGGTGCCCGCTGCCATCGCCAGGACCAGCATGAGCAGGTCTGCCTGCGTGCCCTGGAATATGTTGCCCCCGATCAGGTGGGATCGGACAGCCAGCCCCACCAGTAGGCCGGAGATCCCGCCCGCGACGATCCGCGACACGGCTTCATAGACATGCGTCGTGTGGCCGGCCGCTTCATTGAGCTGCAGTTTGCCGGTGCGGACGATGATGGAGAAGAGGGCGCCCAGGCAGCCTGCACAGGTGCTCAGTCCCAACCAGTAAGCCTCCACACCCATGAGGGACCGGACGGCATCGCGCAGGAGCACCAACAGGATCCCGACGACCACGCAAGGAAGTGCCGCAAAAAGGCTGGCGCGCAGATACCACAGGCGAGACTTTTCCTCGTTGCGCGCACGGGCAAACGCCAAAGCGTCGCCAAGCGCGTGCTCGGCGGCGGAATAATCAAAGTCCAGGGCGAGGGCCAGCGATTCGGCCAGCAGCACCTTGTAGCCGTCGCGATAGGCGAGGGCGACGCCGTCCAGCGGAATGACCTCGGCTATGGATATATCCGCCTTCAGTCGTGCGGAGCGTTCAGCATCAAACGCAGGATTAGCCTCCAGCAGCCGGTCATAGGCTTCGGTGGTGCCCCAATCGATACTGTCATCCCGGCCGATGAAGACGATGAACCCTTCGGTGCTGCGAATGAGATTTTTGATCTCGTGCTTTCGGCGCTTCCAGATGCGCGCATAGGTGCCGTCCTCGTCCGATGGATCGTCGTCCGAAGCGTTGTCCTTCAATGGCTCGGCGCATATAGACATCGGCGTCCCCCGTAAGCACAGCCTGGTGCCAGCCTGAGACGCCCATCGGGTGGAACCTGACGTCGCCCGGTGCGCCGCAGTAACTTACGCAGGCTAGTCCGGCTTTGTTCCTCAATCAATCCTGTTTCACCGGTGTTACAGGCGATGGGGTAGCCTCAATCCTGCACCGATGCGACCGCCGAACTCGTTAGCGCACGTTGCAACGCATCCCCCTTTCGCTCGCTGTAACGATTGACCAGATAGTCACTGCGACCACGCACCATCAAGGTGAACTTCATAAGCTCTTCCATCACATCCACCACGCGGTCATAAAACGGCGACGGCTTCATTCGCCCGTGCTCATCAAACTCCTGCCACGCCTTGGCCACCGACGATTGATTGGGGATGGCCACCATCCTCATCCATCGGCCGAGCACCCGCAGGGCATTCACTACGTTGAAAGATTGAGAACCGCCAGAAACCTGCATAACGGCCAGGGTGCGACCCTGGGTCGGTCGCACGCTGCCATCTTCCAGGGGCAGCCAATCAATCTGATTCTTGAAGACGCCGGTGATGGTGCCGTGGCGTTCCGGACTCACCCACACCTGGCCTTCCGACCAGACAGACCATTCGCGCAGCCGCTGCACTTCCGGATGACTGGACGGCACGCTGTCCAGCATCGGCAACTGGTGCGGATCGAACACGCGGGTTTCGGCGCCGAGGTGTTGCAGGATCCGTTCTGCTTCCAGGGCCAGCTTCCGTGAGAAGGATTGCGGTCGCAGGGAACCGTAAAGAATAAGGATGCGGGGCGGGTGGCCGGCATCCTCGTTGGTGCTGAGCCTGGGGGCTTCGGGGCCGGGCAGAAGATCGAGGTGGAGATGAGGCAGGTGGGTGGTCATGGGCTTGTTTGTGATTCAATGTTTCGACTATTCTAGTTCTATGGAAACGAATGAAGCAATCGCCGCCCTGACGGCCCTGGGACACGCCAAGCGCCTGGCCATCTTCCGTTTGCTGGTGGTGGCCGGTCCCGCTGGCCGCATGGCGGGGGACATCGGGGACGAACTGGGGATGCCCGGGGCCACGCTGTCGTTCCACCTGAAAGAACTGGTGCATGCCGGCCTGATCACGGCGGAACCCCAGGGCCGCTTTGTCTGCTACCGGGCGGCCTTCGACGCCATGAATGGCCTGATTGCTTACCTCACGCACAACTGCTGTGCCGGCAGTGCAGGGGCCGAATGCGCGCCCGGCGACGCCTGCTGCTGATTTCTCCTTAAGAAGAAACCGTCATGACCCATCGTGTCTTGTTTGTCTGCACGGGCAACTCCGCCCGCAGTGTCCTGGCTGAAGCCACGTTGCGCGCCTGGGGCGGCGCCCGATTCGAGGCATTCAGTGCCGGCAGCCAGCCCACGGGTCGCATCAATCCCTACGCACTCGACACCTTGTCGGCGGATGGCATCGCCACAGCTGGTTTGCGGAGCAAATCGTGGGATGAGTTTTCCGGTGACGGCGTCCAGCCGATCGATCTGGTGGTGACCGTGTGCGACAGCGCGGCCTCGGAACCGTGCCCGGTGTTCTTCGGCGACTTCGTGCGCACCCACTGGGGTCTGCCGGATCCCGCGACGGCGGAGGGCAGTGATGTCCAGAAGCGGGCGGCGTTTGCCCACGCGCATGCGGTGATCAAGGCGCGTTTGCTGGCATTCCTGACGTTGCCCGCCGAGACATGGACGGATCGCACGGCATTGAAGGCGGCCCTGGATCGCATTGGTTTCATCCAGTCCGAGGACGCGGCTCGTGTCTGAGGTGGCCGTGGCCCGGCCAGGCATCGGGTTCTTCGAGCGTTACCTCACCCTGTGGGTGGCGGCGTGCATCGTGTTGGGCACGGCGCTAGGTCACTGGTTACCTGCGCCGTTTGTGGCGCTGGGTTCGATGGAAGTGGCCAAGGTCAATCTACCGATCGCGGTGCTGATCTGGCTGATGATCGTGCCCATGTTGTTGAGGATTGATCTGGGCGCCATGCGCCAGGTGGGGCAGCACTGGAAAGGCATGGGCGTCACGTTGTTCATCAACTGGGCCGTGAAGCCGTTTTCGATGGCACTGCTGGCCTGGCTGTTTCTGCGGCATGTGTTCGTTGGGCATTTGCCGGCGGGGCAGGTGGACAGTTATGTGGCGGGCCTGATCCTGCTGGCTGCGGCACCATGCACGGCGATGGTGTTTGTGTGGAGCAACCTGTGCGGCGGAGAACCCAATTTCACCCTAAGCCAGGTTGCCATCAACGACGCCATCATGGTGGTGGCTTTTGCACCGTTGGTGGCATTGCTGTTGGGCGTGTCGGCAATCACGGTGCCCTGGGCAACGTTGGTGCTTTCGGTGGGGCTCTACATCGTGGTGCCCGTGATTGGCACAGCCTTGCTTCGGCGAATGATCCTGGCGCGCGGCGGTGAGGTTGGCCTGGCAGGATACTTGCGCCGACTGAGCCCCATGTCGCTGAGTGCGCTGTTGATCACGCTGACGCTGCTGTTTGGATTCCAGGGAAGACAGATCCTGGACCAACCACTCGTCATTGCCGTGCTCGCGGTGCCGATTCTGGTGCAGGTTTATTTCACCTCGGGATTGGCCTACCTGTTGAACCGCTGGCTCGGAGTGGAGCATTGCGTTGCCGGACCATCGGCGCTGATCGGGGCCAGCAATTTTTTCGAGTTGGCGGTCGCCGCCGCTGTCAGCCTATTCGGTCTGAATTCGGGCGCGGCGCTGGCCACCGTGGTGGGCGTTCTGGTCGAAGTGCCTGTGATGCTGTCCGTTGTGCAAATTGTGAACCGATCCAAGGGCTGGTACGAGCGGGGCACTGCCGGCGCACACCATGAATTGCGAATAGGCTGATTGGCAGGATTCAATAGATCGTGACTGTGCGCCTACCCTATATGCTTCGAAAGAAAACCTAACGTGCGCTCCAGCGCAAGGTCGGCACTTTCCTTATGGTATGTCTTTCGCGGTTGACGCCATTCGCACATATTTGCCGAATTGACATACGCCTGGTTGCTGACCAAGCGGACCCATGTACGATATCCGCCATTCATAGGGGGAATACATACATGGCCGGTCAACTTCCGGACGACATCGTCCAGTCAATCGCGATATCCAATGCGAAGTCGATTTCCGGGCAGCCTGAGATGCTGTCGAACCTGGACGAGTCCAGTGCCGCGGCCGGCGCTCCGCTGGAAGCGCGTTCGGGTGTTAGCGACGGGCACGTGCGGTTGGCAGATCTGGAACTTCATATCAATGGGCAAGGACAACTGGTCGTCACGCCCATGGGCTCGAGGGTTCTGGATATCTTCGTCCCCGGGACCTATTCCAGGGAAGATATTCAGGTCGTCCTCGACAGCCGTGGCGTTACCCTCAGATTGAGGAAGGACAGGTAATCACCAGGCCTAATGTCCTGGATGCCATGGACACATGGCGATCTCTAGCGAACCTCAAACCGAAACCACTTCCTTTAACGCATGGCAGATCGAAGCTGCCAGTTCTTCTTGTTCGCGAATGCCGAACTGAACCGAACGGTCGAAGTGCCTTGCCCAGGTGATCCGGCTCAGGGAATCGATCATGCGTATGGACGTCCGAATGCGTTCGGAGTCTACCCGGAGGCTGCCTTCTATAAGGCGATGCGGCGCCGCGCACAGATCGTCGCCTGTCGGGCTGGGGCGCTTGCCTGGCTGGGCGAAAGGCGGCTCGGCCCACATGAAGATATTACCGAACGAGGAGAAGAGCTGGTTCAGCAGCTCCTCGTATAGACCGCTTGCGAACACCTGGCCTTCAATGCGTTCGGCGATGTATCTGATCGGCTGAACCATGAGGGAGCATCCCAATGCTGGCGGAGTCCTTTTCTCCGGACGCACCACACGGCGAAACGTAGGCGTGAACGTGCCCACCGGAATGCTGATTTCCACGTCGCCCGAAACGGCATGATCGGTGTAGTAGGCGGCAAGGCGATGGCGTAATCGTCCTATCTGTACGCGGATGGCAGGATCCTCCGAGATGTAATCCTCGGGGTTGCGGTCGAATACCTCGATGCCGATGGTGTATTCGCTGATGGTTCCCTTGTCGACCGCAAGGACTTGGCTCATCAGATATCGAAAAAGGCGTCGCATGCGATGGGCCTTCTGGAAGGCATCGCTCGCCAGGATCGACTCAAACGCCAAGCGAATCTCGTCTTCGTCGATTCCGTCAACTATCTCACTTTCCGTCTTCACCGCTTCCCCCTGCCGGTTCGATCTCCGTCAGGAGCCGTCCCGCCCGACCTTTCCAAGCACCCACGACGGGTGGCCGCGCGCCATTCTTGCGCCGGGCGATTATCCACCGGAAGGAGCGGCTTTTTACCGTAACAAGACGCCGAAAGTTACCGTAACGATACTTGTATCCGGCTTTCGCAAGCCTAGGATGAATCCATCGAAGCGGGCCGCAATAACGGTGCCCGCCCATTCCTAGGGGGACTCATGGCCGGTCAACTTCCGGACGACATCGTCCAGGCGATTGCGATATCCAATGCGAAATCGATCGGCGAGCAGCCGGCGATCCTGGCGAACCTTGCACTGGCGCAGCAGATCTTCAACCAGAACATGCAGCAGCAGGTGAGCCTGAGCCAGCAGCAGGCGATGAACCAGGTGCAGATGGCGGCGACCGCCAAGTGCGTGGCGATGATCGAAAGCGCTGGCTGCAAGAACCAGGGGACCATCGACCAGATGGGCAAGGACCTGGAAAAGCTCCTCAAGGAAGTCGAGCGAATCATCAAGACCGGCGGAGACGACAAGAGCTCCCACGACGCGCGGTAACCGGGGCGCGGCAACGGCCATCCCATTCGTGCGCATTCATCGCCGATGAATGCGTTGAATACCCTCGGCAGGGGGTCTTAAGCAAGGCAAGTGATTCCATTCATAACCATCTAGGAGAATTTCCATGGCTGCACTTCCCGAAGAAGTCGTTAGCGCCGTTGCCATCGGCAACCTGAAGGCCATTTCCGAACAGCCGGCAATGCTGTCGAACCTGGCCTATTCCAACACCGTCGCCAGCACCAACCTCTCGCAGCAGAACGCGGTGGCCAACCAGCAGGCCATGAACGAACTGGGTATCTCGATCGTTGCCAAGGCGTCCAACACCATCAGCAACCTTGGGCCGCTCGAAGCGCGTTCGGCGGTGGACATCCTCACCAACAACGAACTGGCGCAGACGATCGCCGACCTGAAGGCCACGCTGCAGGCCTTCCCCAGCAAGTAACGCTGGTAAATCGGCCGTCAATCCGGAGGACGGAACATGCTTGATGCACAAATAGTCACTGCGGTGGCAACAGGCAACCTGAAGGCAATTTCCGAGCAGCCGGCCATGCTGTCCAACCTCGCGTACTCGAATGTGGTATCCACGAACAACCTTGGACAGCAGAACGCGGTGTCGAACCAGCAGGCCGGTAACCAGCTCGGTGTGCCCTTGGTGGCCAAGGCGACCAATACCATCGCCAACCTCAATCCCATGGTGAGCCGTTCGGCGGTGGATGTACTTACCAACAACGAACTGGCCCAGACCATTGCCGACCTGAAGTCCGCCGTCGAGGCGTTCGCAGGGTCCGGTGGTAGCGATGGGACCTTGCGGCTGGCGGATCTTCAGCTGCGTATCGATGAGCAAGAGCGGCTGGTCGTGGTGCTTTCTGACCGGACGTCGCTGGACATCTTCATTCCCGGAAGCTTCACCCGGGAGCAAGTCCAGGTCGTCGCCGATAGCGCTCGAGGCGTCACCATCAGGGTGAGGAAGACCACTTAAATCACCCGGCAACGATGAAGGGCGGGCGGCCTCATCGCCGCCTTAGCCTTCCCGAACGGCGAGGACCATGGAAACCATTGAGATCATCGATATCGTCATCGAAGACGGTAGCCCGAAGAAGAGTCCGGTTATCGAAGCGGTGGCTCTGACAGGTCTGGCCGCCGCGCAGCAGGCATCGGCCGTGAGCGACCTTGCCTATAGCAACCAGGTGAGCAGCACCGGCATCGCCGCAAGGTCGCAGGTGGCCAACCAGGACGCCATGAACCGGCTGCACCACGGAATCCTTTCGAAGGCTGTCGCCAGTATCCAGGCTTCCGGTCCGGTTACCGCCCGGTCGGCCGTTGACGTGTTGTCTTCAAACGCCTTGGCCCAGGAAATTGCCGATCTCAAGGCGGCCGTCGCGGCTTTCGCGTCGTCATCGTGATGACGGAATCGCCGATGGAAGACTACAACCGCCTGCTCATTGGCCAGATCAACGACCAGCTCAAGCGCGGTTTCGAGGCCAGCCTGCAGGCCGGCGACTTCAGCGTGATCAGAAGCAAGGTCGCCAACGTGCTGTCGATCGTGCCGTCGGCGGCCGCCGCGGGAGACGAGCATGACATCGTTTCCGGTCCTGCGCCTTTTGCCGCCTGCATCCAGTACGTCAACGCTTATCTCGTTACCGAGCCGCTCCGGAAGCCGGACAAGTCCGAGCAAATCGGGGTGGACTCATTCGGCGAGGAAGCTTTCGAAGGGGATGAATCATGAGCCAGAAAGAAACCATCGCGCAGATGACCCAGGTCGCCGAGGACATCGCCGAATCGATGACCAAAGTGGCTACGAATATCGCCTTGCTCGGCATCGAAGGCAATGCCGACGAGCAGATGCGGATCATTACCGAAGAGAACAACAAGGTGCTTAACCGCATCCGGACGCTGTACAACCTTCCGCCCGCGCCGGGTGGCTGACATGGCTGCGAGCGGTTCCATCGTCGACGCTCCCCTGGCCGCCGCGGCGGCATTGAACGCGGTAGCCATTCCCAGCGCGGAAGCCGGCTACATGTTCATGATGCAGATCCTGGGCAACAACGCCACGCCGCTCATCTTCGGCTCGCTGGCGCTGAGCGCCACCGCGATTGCCGAGGGGTTGGCGATGTACGAGGCCACGTCCCTGGCTGCCGGGAAATCGGTGTAGGCCCATGGCTGGCCGTATGCCCGATCCACGCCCGGTGCCCGAGCAGGTGGTGGTCGTGGCGTTTCCAACGGCCTATGGCCAGGACCCCTGGCCGGGCAAGGGATCGCCGCCGAAAAGCGATTTCTTCATCGTGCTGGCCGATAGCACCGACGTGGTGTTGCCCAGCCGCTCATTCGATTGGCTGACACTCGAGCCGGCGACTTCCCTTGGCAGAGGGATGAGCCAGGTCGATTACAGCGCCACCGACAATACGCTTGCCACGCGTCGACTCCCTGTTCCAGTTGAGGTGAAGGGCAAGCGCTATACGGTGGATTTTCTCCAGCAGCCAGGCGAACTCGTACAGACGGAGCTGGTAAGAACGCTCAACAGCCCGCTCAACATCGATTGCCTGGTCGCGATCTGTTTCATTGCCGAGCTGATCCAGAAGATTCCCATTCCGCCCATCAAGCTGCTGGTCACGATCGTGGCCGTGCTCGCCATCGTGGCCCTGGGCTTCGTGGTATCGGCGCTTCGTCATGCCTTCATTGGCGTGCCCGAACCCAAGCCACTTTCGACCGATACCAACGGCGTGCCCATCGTCGTGATCCCCGGTGTCGCCGTATCGCAAGGCCTGCCGCTGGCGATGATCGCGGCGGAGGACCAGACCATCGCCTTGCAAACCGTCAAGGAAATTTACTGGTTGCTCAAAGAAGTGGGCTAGCGGCCGTGCATCGGCCAAACCGGAAGGGCCCAGCGGAGCCCAAGGCCCACTCCGTGCGGCAGGGCGACCTTCCCGATTCGATATTTCACGGAGTGCATGACCCATGACGACGTACACCTCGATGCTTCCATTGAGCTACATGGTGCCGACTTTCTATCCGACCTTACCCGGCAATGTGCAGCCTGTCGGCGGCGCGCCTTTGATCACACTGGCCGATCCGGACCTGCAGGCGCGCACGCAGCGCCTGGTCAACGTGCTGTACTGGACCGCCAACCAGTACCAGAACCAGGATGGGATGAGCGACCCCCAGACACTGAAGGTCTTCATCTGCCCGGAGTTCTACTTCCGCAAAGCCACGGCCGAGGAAGTCCGTGCGGGCGGTTTCCTGCCCAGTACGAGTTTTGGATCCTATCCGGAAGAGGCGCGCTACCAGTTGGCGGAGGCGCTCTATCAAGCGGTATTTACCTCGCCCTTGTTCAAGCACTGGACGATCGTCGCCGGCAGCATCTGCTCGGCACTGCCGATGGGCCCCACGGGCCGGTTAAACCTGCTCAATACGGCGATCATGCTCCGTGGGCAGCGTCCAGTGCTCGATGCCAGCGTGCCTTATATCCTGATGGAGAAGCACTACATCTCCCATATCGATGGTCCGGACAAACGCTCCCACGCGAACCGGGACCCGACGACGACCTATAGTTTTCGCCTCAATCCGGATCAGCACCTGGACAACCTCATTTACTGGGATGAAATGAAAGTGGGGCTGGAGGTATGCCTGGATCATGACAAGCAAGTGGTCACCAATGCCGTCAATCTCATCGACCAGACATTGGGGCCGGGCGCCTGCGTGCTCGATCTGCAACTGGTGACCTCGTGCGGCATGTCGATCGTCGATCAGGCCGTCGCCGTCGGCGATGGAGCACTGATCATGCTGACCGACGGTATGTCCCACCTGAGCCGGCTTCCCGAGCCGATCTTCCAGGTGGGGCGCTACGATGCACAAACGGGCCGGACGAACATGCTCGACGCGAGCCTTTTCGAGTTTTCCGAATTGCCTGGTAACGCCAACTATCAGGTGCTCGATTACGCGCAGGGAAGGTACGTCGCCAAAGGCAGGCGCCAGGGTGTCTGGGCGAGCGAGTCGAGGTTGGCGCTAGTCGGACAGGCGTAATTATTTGCCGAATTTGCGCTTGACGCGTGAGGCCAGCAGGCAGATTGTCTCGCTGGACGACGCGGGGGAGTCCGGTGGGGCCATGGGCCATCCTTTCAGGGTGCCCCTGGTCTCGCCATTGCCAACGCCAGAACTGTAAGCGGGCCATTCAAAGGGGAAGAATGGAGACCATTGCTGTTCCGAGCAAAGAGGACACGGCTGACGCCATCATCGGCCGGGCATTGGTGCCGGTGATGCTTGAGTTGGCTACGCGCGCCCGGCAAACCATTGAGCTCGGCGCGTTGTCGCTGCCACCGCACGCAACTACTGAAAAGCGCTATCGGGTAGGCGAGGGCGCAGCGGGCAGCGTGGTCGCCAAGGGCGAGGCGCGCATCATCCTGTGGGGAGCCGCCTACCGGTACATTTTTTCCCTGGAAGCCATTTTTGCCAGGCTTGCGCTCGACTGCGGACTTTCCGGCGTAACCATCCGCGGGAAGATCGACTGGACGCAGGGGCAGCCCATGGTGGATGTCTTTGGACAATCCAACCGCCATGACAGGTGGGAGTGGTCGAGGGAATTCCGGCCCGATGCCCATGAGCATGTGCATGCTCACCAGGTGCGCCGGAACAAGCCTACTGCGTAGAGAAAGCCTTACGCCTTCTGGCTATATGTGAAGTGCCACGGATCTATGGTGAAGTCGCAAGATCTTGATGTTGTGACCTACCTTTGACCGGAGCTTCTCGCATGGCCAAGAAATCGAAGAAGGCGACCGCAAAGGTGCCAAAGCACCAGGCAGCACCCATCACGGCTGCGGGCGAGGGTGGGCCGGTTACGCTTGCCGAAGCACAATCGCTTGCCGGTGCCGGCACGCCGGGCAAGGCCCTGCGCAGAGTGGGTGCAGGCGGTGCGCCGACCCCGGCGGCGGGACCTTCGCCGGATGCCGTGGCCGAGGAAAGGGAGCGCCTGAAGCAGCAGCAGGATGCCGAGCGCGAGCGGCGACTGCGCGAGTACACCGACACGATGACGATCATGAAGCAGCGCGGTGCGCGTGCTCCCGCTGCCAAGAAACTCGCAAAGGCGCGCAAGGGTAGCGGCGCTGTCGCCGCCGCCAGTGGTTCGTTCAGACCGCTACAGGTGTTTGCCGAGGGCGACTCGTGGTTCGACTACCCTCCATTTCTTTTCCATGGCGGCATCATTCCCCGCCTGCAGGATCGTTTGGGCGTTCCCATCCTCAACATGGCCTCGGCAGGCGACGAGGTTCGCTTGATGCTGGGCGTGGAAGAGCGCAAGCGGTTGATCAAGACCCTTGTGGATGGGTGCCCGGCGGGCGGGTCCTGGGATGTCTTGTTGTTCTCCGGCGGTGGCAACGACATCGTCGATAATCCGATGGCACTTTGGGTGCGCGATTTCGACCCCAGCATCGAGCCCAAGCACCACCTGGACTCCACTCGCTTTGCCGCCGCCCTGGCTATCGTGCGCGCCGGCTACGAGGATCTGATCGCGCTGCGAAACAAGCTTAGCCCGAACACCCACATCGTTCTGCACGGTTATGATTTTGCCATCCCTGATGGGCGCGGTGTATGCGGTTTGGGTCCCTGGCTGAAGCCCACGTTCGACCTGCACAACTTCCCGACCAGGGCGGCGGCGCAGGAGGTTGTCACCGAAATGCTCAAGCAATTCGCCGCCATGGTGAAGTCGATGACCATCGCGGCATCGGTGACCTATATCGAGACACAGGGCACCATGGCGCCCAAGACAAGCTCGTGGCACAACGAACTTCATCCGTCATCGGATGGCTTTGACAAGTTTGCCGATCTGTTCCAGGCGCACTTGAAGGCGATCTTCCCGGATCGAGTGGCCTGAGGGGGTGCCTATACACTTTTGAGTCATACGAATTATTCCTTTGAGTCAAGAAGTCTACCCTGAGGGAGGCTTCGAGAACCTCTCCATGCGCGTACCGTTGCGGTAGGGAAGCAACTCTATCCAGGGATGCCCTACCTATCCGGTTGAGAGAGGCGGCTATGTACGAAGGTGCATTCGGCGAAAGGCTCGGGCGATCATTTCAGATATGCAGCCCTCCCACGCTTCAGGGCCAGACGAAGCGTGGAAGCCGGCTTGCCGTAACGGAACTGCGTATCGACGAGGCCGGCCACGGCATGACATCCCCGTTGGGGAGCAATGATGCCTACCTGATCTGCCTGAACCTCAAGAAGCAGGCGACGCATGAGCTGTGGTGCAATGGCCGTCCAGTCTGTTCGACCGCCTATGAGGCGGGAACGACGTATGTCCTGGACTTGCGCAAGGACCCAATCACCTATATTGGCGACCCTCTGCACTCACTGTACTTTTATATTCCGCGGCGTGCGATCGACGAGGCGAATGGGGAAATATACCGCTCGAATGTCACCGATATCGCGTTGCAGCCGGGCCAATGTATCAATGACCCGATCATCATGAGCATCGGCCAGACACTGCTGCCGATCTTCCGCAACCCGTCGGCGTTTCACCAGCCTCTGGTGAGTCATCTTCTTCAAGGACTTTGCGCTTACCTGGCCTTGAATTTCGGAGGAATGCCGACAACGACCGATGTCGTCAAAGGCGCGCTTGCTCCATGGCAACAACAGCGCGCCACGCAGATGATGCGTGATCGGCTGTTTGACGGCGTATCGATCACGGAGCTCGCCGAGGCCTGCGGTTTGTCCGCCGGAACGCTCGTGAGGGGGTTCAAGAAGAGTACCGGCGTGTCGCCGCACCAGTGGCTCCTGGATCGCCGCATCGACATGGCAATCGAGCTCATGTCGGAACCCGATACGTCCCTGGCGCAAATTGCCTTTAGCGCCGGCTTCTCCGATCAAAGTCACTTCAGTCGTGTCTTCGCGCAAAAGATGGGCGTGACGCCCGGCGCGTGGCGCAAGTCCCAGGCATCGGGCAGGAAAATGGAATATGCCTAGGGCAATGAATCCAGGAAGCCTCGCTTGACGGCGATCATTACCGCGTGCGTACGGTCTTCAGCGCCCAGCTTGGCCATGATGCTCTTCATACGCGCCTTGACGGTATCTTCGGTGACGTTCAACGCCTTGGCGATATGACGATTGCTGCGTCCCTGGGCCACCAGGGTGAGAACGACAGTCTCGCGATCGGTCAGTCCCTCGCGACCCGCGTGGCTGGCAATTTCCTGGGCAACTTCGGGAGCCACGATATGGCGACCGGTCAGCGCGCCTCGTATTGCCTTGATAATTTCATCGCTACGAGCCGTTTTCAGAAGGTAGGACGTGGCGCCAAGCGTGAAGGCCCGGACTACCCGGGCGTCCCCGGGGAAGGTCGTAAGCACAATGATTGTCGCGTCGGGAAACTCGCTGCGAATGGCCGTGATGGCTCGCAAGCCGTCCATGACGGGCATCTGGAGGTCGATCAACATCACGTCCGGAAGAAGCTTTCGAAACTGCTCGATCGCTTCTTTGCCATCGGCGGCTTCGCCGGTGACTTCCATGTCGGATTCCTGCTCGATGACCGCTCTCAACCCGTCCCTCATGACGGGATGGTCGTCGACAACGAGGATCCCGAATCGGTCTTTGCTCTCGTTCACGGGCTCCCCACCTTCTCCCTAGCGTGATGACTATGCGCTGACGCGCGGGGCAATTCAATGCTCGAAAGAGTATTTTTTCGACCGTATCGTGGCATTTTCGTTTGGAGAAAAACAACATCCCGGTGCAAAAACCTGCAAGAGAATGACCATTTCCCCGCGTAACATGGCCCGTACCACCCGGCAATGGGAACTGCACGATGACGACACGAATGCATGCAGTGACATGGGGGAAATCGGCAAACCTCAGCGAGTACTTCGAGCCTCCCCTGGATGCCGACTTCCGCGATGTCTTCCGATTGGCCAAGGGGATCGAACAGGACGAGGAGCGTGTACGTGATTGGTACCTGACGGTGACCATTCGTGAGCTCGGTGGCAGGACCGCACAGGAACTTGTCCAGATGGGCGAGGCCGGTCTTGTCATGCGGTTCTTGAGGTCGATCAGGCGCGGCTGTCGCGACTGACGCTTGCGCAACTTGAAGAGGTCTATTTCCTGAAAGAGAAGACGGCGTTTGCCGCGTTCTCGATGCTGGAAGAGCATCTGAGCGACTTCTCCAGCTTGCTCATAAACGCGCCAGCGGCTTGGCAGACTAAGTTTTTTCCAGGTGTCCACGGAGGAGCGCATTTTCGTCCTTGATGGTCATCTTTATCCAAGAATGGAAAGGGGCCCAGTGCGATAGTCGCCATGGCATCAACCCATCTTTCCTTGGGAAGGCATATGAAAACCAACTTCTTCCTGCCTATCACGCCGCGTGGCCTGTCGACTATTGCACCGCCGCCACCCTGGCATTACTCCGGTGACTTTCTCGTTATCGAATTCTGGAGTGATCCGGAAGTTGTGGCGGGGCTTCTTCCCAGGGAGCTTCAGCCTGACCTTAAAGCCGAAGGGCATGCGCAAGGCTACTTTATCGATTGGCAGTTCACGGGCGAGAAAGACGAGTTCCTGGACCCGGCGCGGTACCAATATCGCGAATTCTTCATCCTGGTCGACGCGTTGTACGAGGGTAAGCCGGTCTCGTATTGCCCATACATTTTCGTTGACAACGATTCTGCCATCGCCCGCGGGTGGGCCCAAGGCTTCCCAAAAAGGCGCGGCACGATCTTTCAGACACGTACCTTTGCGGCGGAAAGCGTGGCGGCCCCCAAACTCGCGCGCGGCAGCCGCTTCGGCGCATCCGCATCGGCGGCTGGTCAGCGCATCGCCAAGGGAGTCGTGACGTTGGACAGCCAGGTCACGGACCTCGCCGCGCTGGGCTCGCGGCCCACCATCAACCTGCGCCACTATCCGCGACTGACTGCCGGCGATTGGGAGCGGCCAGCCGTGCACGAACTGGTGGAATCCATCATGGATGACTTCACGGTCGTGGATGCATGGGGCGGCGAGGGGGAGCTGATACTGCCTGAATGCGAGAACGAAGATGTCTCCGATCTTGCGCCTATACGTTGCGGCAAGGGCTATCGCATGTCCGTTTCTTATTCGGTTACCGACTTGAAGACTTTGGTCGATCATTCATCGAAATGACGTTGCGCTGGTCTTCGAAGGAGTCCCGGACATTCACCTCGAGGTAAATCTCATGTCAGCTCAGTTCACGTTTCCGTTTTCGCCAAAGGGCAAGTCGGCCATTGTCCCTGCGCCCCCTTGGAGTTATGCCGGCGATGCCCTGATCGTCGAATTTTGGGCCAAGCCCGATTCGGTCAAGGCGATCCTTCCGGAGGGCCTGAAGCTGGACGAGGATGCTGGCCATGCCCACGCACTTTTCGTCGATTGGCAGTTCACCGCCTCCAATGACGAATTCCTCGACCCTGCGCGCTATCAGTATCGCGAGTTCTACATCCTTCTCGACGCCCTCTACCGCGACCAGAAGGTTGCCTTTTGCCCATACATTTTTGTCGATAACGATTCGGCAATGGCTCGCGGATGGGCACAGGGATTTCCAAAGCGACTCGCGTCGGTTTTTCAAACGCGGACCTTTGCGGCCCCGAGCAAGGCTTCGCCGAAGATCGCCGCCGGCAACCGCTTCGCCGGCTCCATGTCTTCGAGCGGTCAGCGCCTGGCAGAGGGGCGTGTGCTTATTGAGAAGGCGCTGGATGACCCGTCGCCGCTCGTGAGCCGGCCGACGGTAAATCTGCGCCATTTTCCGCAGTTGGCGGCAGGTAGGCATCAGACGCCGGCAGTTCACGAACTTGTGCAAGCAAAATTCAGCAACTATTCGCTGAAGGATGCCTGGGTTGGCCGCGGTGAGCTGGCGCTGCCGGAGTGCCGGGGCGAAGAACTATCGGACCTCGCGCCCCTCAAGTGCGGCCTCGGCTTCCGTGCGTCGATGGGCCTGACGGTGGATGGCGTGATCATTCTTCCGATGTGACGTGCCACGCACGTTGTTGAAGGAGGACGCCGTGGCAAGTATACGATCTATCGTCAGGCGCCTTCCGGCGACTGTTTCCGGATTGGCGGTGACTTCGCTTGTGATCGAAATACCGGGCGAATATACCTATGCGAGCGTATGGCTCATGCCAACGGTCGCCGCATTTTTTGCTTCCGCCACATGGTTTGCGCTTGCGTATCGCAGCATGGAACCATCGCTGGCCTTTGTCGGCAAGCCATCCGGCGCTGATCAACCGCGATCCGGCCATCCTGGCATGGCCGCCGCGTTTGATTCGATCGGCAGGGTATGCATCGGCGCCGGTGCCTTGAGTGCGCTGATCCAGATCCTTGCCACCCCGACTCATTGCAGCTGGGAATTTCCTGTCGCGATGGGCGCCGGCATCTTGATCGGCGCCAAAGCCTTGGCAAAAGTTCACATCTAGAATGTTTCCCGGGCCGCGCCTTGGCGCGACCCGGGCCATGATGTCGTCCTCTAGCCACCCTTTTCAGGCAGGGCATAGGCGATCACATAGTCGCCCGGCGGGGTGCGCATGAAGTGATGGCCGCCCGCCATGATCACCAGGTATTGGCGACCGTTGATGCTATACGTCATCGGCGTGGCCTGGCCACGGTGTTCAATGGGTTACAGCGATCCGGGCCGATGGCCAAGTGCAAGTTCAAGCGCTGCCTTGGCGATCTGCACGCTGGCATCTGCGTCTTCCTGGTCGGCCTGCGCTTGCGCAAGCACCGCTTCGCTGTTGGTGAGGTCATTGATGCTGCTCAGACCACGTTGGTACGAAGCCAGGGTCGCTTGATAGGCGACGTCGGAGGCCTTGGTATAGGCAAGTGCTTGCTCGCGATTGTCGAGGCTCGTCTTCAGATTGCTATAGGCCTGCACAACCTGCTGGGAGGCAACATTCTTCGCCGCTGCCAATGAATCTTCCGCGGCGGATTTTTCCGAAACGGCGAGCGACACGTTGGTCGCGCGTGCGCCGCCGTCGGACAGCGGCCATTCGAACGAGACGAACAGGGCATTGCCGGTGCGGTTGATCGACGAATAAGGGCTGCCATCGCTGCTGATCTTGCCGATATTCTGGAAAACCTGCGCGGACAGGCCGATCGTGGGGCGATAGGCCGCCCTGGCCGTATCGATCTTGGCTTCCGATGCCGCCACCTTGTTCTGCGCGGCGAGGATATTCGGCCGCGAGGCGACTGCTTCATCGATAAGCGCATTGAGCGCGGGCAGGGTGCCTGGCATGACGACGTCCGACGGCGTGGCGACCTCGAAGCGGCTTTCAGGCGGCAAACCTACTGTTGCCACCAAACCTGCAAACGCCGTATCGGCGGCGCCGGATGCCTTGGTGAGCGCCAGGCGCATGGCAGCGGTCTGGCGTTGTGCTTCTGCCACCTGTACCACCGTGGCGCGCCCATGGCTGCGTTGCGCCTGGACGGCTTGCTCGGTTAGCCGTGCCGACTCGAGTGCCTTTTGCGCGGCGCGGACGCGGCCCTTCGCGGAGGTGGTCTCGAAGTAGGCTTCCGAGACGTCGTAGACCAGCTTTTCCTGCGCCCCCAGGACCGCCGACTGTGCCGCATCGGCATTGTGCTGGGCCTCTTCTACCTGGCCCCTGCGCCGGCCGAAATCGAACAGGAGCCACTTCATTTCAAGGGTCGGAAAGATCTCGCGGGTGGATGAAACGAAGTAGCCCTTGGACGAGACAGTGGGCGGAATGGCCGCCGGCGTACGCTGGAAGCCGCCCAGCGCCTTGAGGCTGATCTGTGGCGCGTATTGGCTCTTGGCCAGTTGCGTTGCCAGGTTCGCCTGGTAAGCCTGTTCCTGGTCTTCCCGGGTTTGCGGGTTGATCGACAATGCCAGTTCCAGCAGGTCCGGCAACGAGTAGGCTCGATCTTCGATTTTGGGAGTGTCGGTCCTGGAGGGTGCCGTGGCGGTCTGGGGGGTGCCCGTCCATGGTATGGGTGCATCGCCCGCCCACGCCGGCGCGAGATAACCCCATAGCGCAATGGCCGCGCCGCAGGCAACGGAGGCAGGCGATTTATAGCAGGCGCGACGCATGGTCGATCTCTTCGTTCAGGCGCAAGCGCGCCAGACCGACGAGCGAGGTCGGGTTCGGCGCATCTGGGTAGATCGCCTCGGAGGCGGATCCTTTGGAAAGCGAAAGCAGGCGCTGCGACGCTTGAAGGTCGTCATGGGGCGCAGGGTGATCGGCCTGGAGGCGCTGGACGATGAATGCCGAGCTGGTCAGTCGTTCCATGGCCGATGCTTCGCTATCGGCGGTATCGGGTGGCCTATGGCCTTGAATCAATCGTCCTTCGAATGCCGAACGCGACTTCAGCAGGGCCGCTTGCTGTGCCTTCGTGGCGACATCCAGCCGCAGTTGCGCGGCAGCTTGCGTTGAAGGGGCGACAAGCAGTGCACTCAGTCGCTCCAACGACGAAGACCAGAGGTTCCGCGCCTGCGCGAGCGCACTTACCGGCCAGAGGCTGGTGAAAAAGACGCTGATCCAGAGGTTGCCGATGACAATGCCGACAATCCGGTCCCTAAGTACGGTCAAGTCGCTTGCAGGCGCATAGCCTTGCAACACGCCCAGGAAGAAAGCGAAAGCCATTTGCAAACCCGCGTAGGAAATGTTCTCGCTGCCCGTGGAGACCCAGGCACAAAGTGCCGAGACACTTGCCACGAGCAGGCATAGCTGGCCGATATCCGTGAGCGAAGGCATGACGAACACTAGGCACAGTCCGCCAAGGAGCCCTCCCAGGAGAGCGCCGGAAATGCGCAAGGTAAGCTTGTGGGCGCTTTCGCCGAAGGTGGTCAGCGAGACGAAGAAACATGTGGTAACGGCGGTTCGAATACCCGGCCAATCCAGCAACGTATAGGTTGCATAGGACGCCATCACCGCAAGGGTCACCTTGAGCGCGAAGCGCGCGTGTGCCGGGTCGTGGAAAGCGTCGGCTACGAAGAATCCGCGGGGATGGGCGGCGTGCCCTTCAGTGGCAGCCGGCGGAACCTGTCCACTGGCTTGTGCATGGAGGTCGCCTAGCACCAGACGGAGGGCTTCGCAGGCAGGATCGGATTCAGGTTCCACGCTGTCCTGGGGTGGTGGAACGGCTGCGGCGTCGACACCCCTGCGCTTGAGAAACAGCCAGCGGCTCTGGCGAACGCTTGATGCCAGCGCATGCCTGGACGCCGTTGAGAGCTGTGGCGGCAAGTCTCTGGCGATCTGCAGTGCTTCCAGTACGAGGCCGAGCATCCTTTGGTCTTCTTCCGCGAATACCTTGAGTTTCTTGTCCCAGATGTACGCTTTTCCCCTGAGCTGGTTGAGCGAGGCGAGTTTTTGACGAAGGACGGACGGATCCTGGGAGCGCGGTAGCTCGATATAGCTCGCCACCGCATCCATCAATGCCGCCGCCCGCTGGCGGGAAAGGGTTACCGGGCTTTCTCCAGCCAGCAGGTTGAGCACGATGATCGTCAATACCGGCGTGGCGACAACGACCCAAAGCCAAAGCACGACATGGGTGATGGCCTCGGCGCTTGGCACGTCGTCGATGAGCGTTTGCGAGAGCATAAGCACGAACCCGGCGAGAAAGGCGACGGGGCCCAGCGTGCTTGTGCGTGACAGGAACGTGCCGAGGAACGTGCTCAATGCAAGAATCGGTATCCTCAGCGCAGGCTCCGACGCGTCGAATACATAGAACAAGACCGAGAGGGCAACTGCCAGCGTCGCGGCAACCAACCCAACGACGGCAAACATAAGCGTCGAGGCGGTGTCTTCCATGCTCAGCAGAAAGATCATGTACGCCACGTAAGGAGGCAGGGGTATCTGAAAGACCATGGTGAGCGCCACGGCGATGGCCGTTCCGGCGGCAATACGCATGACGGAACGAATCCTCGGTGCGTCAAGCTGCAGCTCGCGACGCAGTAGCGTCGAGAACCCTTCCGCGGGGGCCCTTCCGCTGACGGAAGTCATTTCGACACCTTCACCGAGACCGTCGCGCCGATACGCAGAAAACTTGCATCGGATTGATCCAGGCGCACCCACACGGGGAAGCGCTGTGCAACGACGACCCAGTTGAGATTTCGATCGACCGCTGGCAGTCCAGGACCGGCTTGCCCCTGCGGCTGAACACCCGAACCAAGGCTTTCGACCACGCCACGAAGCGGATGTTCGTCATGCCCCATCACCCATACAGTGGCGCGATCGCCTGGCTGGAGATGGTGTAGATCTGTTTCCCGGAAATTGGCGATGGCATACCAGTGAGTGTTGTCGATCAGGGTGAAAAGGGGATGGCCCTCGACAGCGAACGAACCAATCGCCAGATTGAAGCCCGCGATGCGGCCATCCACGGGTGCCCGAATGGTGGTTTCACGGACGTTACGCGCGGCCAGGGCCTGGGCGGCTTGCGCGCCGAGCAGTTGCGCCCTGAGGCTTTCCACGTCGCCGATGGCTTCCTTGGCCTGCGAGGCCTGTTGGACGGCGGCCGCCAACTGCGCGTTGGCCGTGCGCTCGTTGGTACGGGCTTCGTCCATCTGTTGGGCTGTCACGAAGCCTCTCGCCAGCAGCGGCGCCATGCGTTGAACCGTGTTGTGCGCCAGCGCGAGCTGCTGGCGGGCTCGATCTGCCTGAAGGGAAGCGGCCTGCGCCCCCGAGCCCTGCGACGTCACCTGGCGGCTGGTGAGATCGATGTCGGCTTGCAGGGCGGCGACCTGGGCATCGGCCTGGCGAAGCCTCATCTCAAAGGGCTCAGGGTCGATGCGAAGCAACACATCGCCTTTGTGGACAAGCTGGTCGTTCTGGATATGGGACTCGACGATACGTCCGCTCACTTCGGGTGTGATACCGGCGCTATAAGCGAACACATAGGCATCATGGGTGCGGGGGCGCTGGTCAAGGACAATCATCGTCGCGATCAGCATCGCTGCGGCGCCTGCGATCGCGACGAGCGCAATGATGCGCCCCAGGGTTGTCTTCTCGGACATGGGCTGCGTCTCCTTCATCCGAGCCATAGCAGCCATATCGCCAGTGTTACGGCGATCCAGATGCATGCGTAAACCACCACCGGCATCGGCAGGCCCGCGTCAATGCCGGCTTTTCCGAGCACGGCGCGCAGGATCACCACGCCGAGCAGGCCAAGCAATGCGCAAATCATCCAGGTAGGGAAATACGAACCCAGGATGTTTCGCGAAGGGGATGCACTACATGCCGTCAAGGCGGCCACGGAGGTCAGCGTTGCCGCTGCGCGCAACCCAACTGTCGCCTGCAGGAGCGAAAACCGGGGCCTTGAGCTTCGACATGAATTCATGGCGCGTTGTTTCCTGCTGTTGGCGTTGTTTGTACGAGGGCGATAAACAGCGCCGCCCACCCCCTTGGCGGGGTGGGCACGCACGGCCGTCTACCTGCGGCCGTTTCAGCGAAGCAGGTTCACTTTCGCCAGATCGACCAGCTCGGTGGCCCGGCCGTCCAGCACCGCCCTGATCATGAAGAGCCCGAACTTGTAGGCTTCGTCGAACGTGGTCGTCGGTGGCATCGCCAATTCCTGGCGTGCGCTGACAACATCCACGAGTGCGGGGCCGTCGTGCTCGAACGCCTCGATGAGCGCCGCGCGCAGATCTTTAGGGTCCTCCACGCGAATGCCCTTGACGCCTACGGCATTGGCCATGTCCGCGAAGTTGGGGTTGATCAGGTCGCAGCCGGTATCGACGAAGCCATGCGCCTTCATTTCCATTTCGACGAAACCCAAAGTTCCGTTATTGAGCAGGACGATCTTGACCGGTAGATCCAGCTGCTTGAGCGACAGGAAATCTCCCATCATCATGGAAAAGCCACCATCGCCGGACATCGAGACGACCTGGCGCTTCGGATAGGCGACCTGCGCGCCCATGGCATGAAGCATGGCGTTCGCCATGGATCCATGATTGAACGAGCCGACGATGCGGCGCTTGCCGTTGACCTTGAGGTATCGCGCCGTCCAAAGAATGGGCGTGCCCACGTCGCAAGTAAAAATGGCATCTTCCGCGGCGAGCTCGCTGACCAGTTGCGTTACGTACTGGGGGTGGATGATCTTGCTGCCGTCCCTGGGTTCGGCCAGCTTGTCCAGGCCCTCGCGCGCCTTCTTGTAGTGGGCGAGCGCCGCGTCCAGATGGCTGGAGTCGACTTTTTCGGTGATGGAAGGCAGGAGACTCTGCAGTGTTTCCCTCACGTCGCCGATCAGGCCAAGATCGAGCGGGCAGCGGTTCCCCAGCGCTTCTGGGCGCATGTCGATCTGCGCGACCTTGGCATGCTCGGGGAAGAACTGCCGGTAAGGGAAGTCCGTGCCCAACAACAACAACGTATCGCAGTCCTTCATGGCGGCGTAGCCGGACGAGAAGCCCACCAGTCCCGTCATGCCGACATCGAACGGATTGTCGTACTCGATGAATTCCTTGCCGCGAAGGGTATGCACAATGGGCGCCTTGAGGCGCCGAGCGAGCTCGATTACCTCGTCATGCGCGCCTGCACAGCCCGCACCGCAAAAGATGGTGATGCGCGTGCCGTCCTTGAGCAGGTTGGCCAGCCGCTTTAGGTCTTTCAGGGCCGGATGAACGATGGGCTTGGTCGGTATCACCCAGCGCGGAACCTTGGCCACGGCCTCTTTCAGCGCGATGTCGCCAGGGATGACCACCACAGCGACGCCGCGTCGTGCGACGGCCGCCCGCATGGCGCGCCCCAGGATCTGCGGAAGCTGGGCCGGATTGGACACCAGTTCCACGTAGTGGCTGCATTCCTTGAATAGCGACTCCGGGTGCGTGGCCTGGAAGTAGTCGATGCCGATTTCGGTGCTCGGGATGTGCGCTGCGATGGCAAGCACGGGCGTGCCACTGCGATGGCAGTCGAACAGGCCGTTGATCAGATGAAGATTGCCGGGGCCGCAACTGCCGGCACATACCGCCAGCTCACCGGTCAAGTGGGCCTCGGCGCCCGCGGCGAACGCGGCACCCTCTTCGTGGCGCGTATGGATCCATTCGATGGTACCCAGTCGCCGGAAAGCATCCGTCAGACCGTTGAGCGAATCTCCGACGACGCCGTAGACGTGCTTGATGCCTGCCAGTTCGAGAACACGAGCAATGTAGTCGGCAGATGTCATGGACATGGTAACGATCTCCCTTGTAGTGGACGTCAACGCGCGACCAGGCACCCAAGGTGCGAATCGAGCGAGTCCGTAAGTTGATCAAGATGCGGGGAACGTTAGCGTCAATGCTTCGTTTCGAGCTTGTACGCAATTGATCGTATATGTACGAAAACCACCCGGTTTGTTCGTGTGGGCAACGGTAACGGGAGGGTCGACACTTTTGAGTCGCTAACGACGCAAAGCCCGTCATGGCGACGGCATGTCTTATCTGTCCTTTGCCGGACAGTTTTGTCCAAGACCCTTTTGCTCCAGCCACCTACAACGTTAGCGTGACGCGGAGACCAATCATGATGCTTAGAAGCACGGCGGTGCCGCCCTTGGCTCGCCTGACGACTGCGATGGCCTGTTGCGGGCTCCTGAGCGCATGTACCGAGGGGGTTCTTCTCCCCAAGGGACCTGTCGGGGCACAAGAGAAGCAACTTCTGCTCGAAGCGCTCATTCCGATGCTGATGGTGATTACGCCCATCATCATCCTCACCCTCTGGTTCGCCTGGTGGTTTCGCGCATCAAACGCGCGGGCAACCTATCGACCGAGGTGGGAGTACTCCGGAGCCGTCGAGTTTTCGATCTGGATGATCCCCTTACTCGTCATCCTCTTCCTTGGAAGCCTGGCGTGGACTGGCGCGCACCAGCTCGATCCCTATCAGCCGCTGGCGTCAAAACGAAAGCCGGTTGTGGTCCAGGTGGTGGCCATGGATTGGCGATGGCTGTTCATTTATCCGGAGCAGGGCGTTGCCAGTGTCAATGAGTTGGCGATACCCGTCGACACGCCGGTCTCCTTCAAGCTGACCTCGGCAACGGTAATGAATTCGTTCTTCATCCCCTCGTTGGGCGGCCAGATATACGCCATGCCAGGCATGCAGACGCAACTGCAGTTGCAGGCGAGCGAGCCGGGCAACTACCGGGGGCTGTCGGCGCAGTTCAGTGGCGACGGCTTCTCCGACATGCATTTCCAGGTCCTCGCCACCGACGAGGCTGGGTTCCAAAGTTGGGTGCAGCAGGCGAAGTCATCGGCTACGCAACTGGACGCAACCGCCTATGACCATTTGACGGCGGATCACAAAGTCGGCCAGGTCGCTTATTACTTCCCGGTTTCCGATGCCCTGTTCGACCATGCCATCGACCACGCCACGAAGCGGCCGGAATTGACGTCAGGCGTCTCCGCGAGCAACCCAGGCACTACGCTTTTATCTGCCGGATCGGAGCACTGATATGTTCGGAAAGCTTACGCTAAGCGCGATTCCACTCGACCAGCCCATCATCATGGGTACGTGCATCGTGCTCATACTTGGCATCCTGGCGGTCCTTGCGCTGATTACCTACAAGAGAAAGTGGGGCTGGCTGTGGACCGAGTGGATCACTACGGTCGACCACAAGCGCATTGGCATCATGTACACGCTGCTGGCCCTGGTGATGCTGCTTCGCGGGTTCAGCGACGCGATCATGATGCGATCACAGCAGGCGCTGGCCAGTAGCAACGGGCATGGGTTCCTGCCACCGGAGCACTACAACCAGGTCTTTTCCGCCCACGGCACGATCATGATTTTCTTCATGGCGATGCCGTTCGTGGTCGGGTTGATGAATTTCGTGGTTCCTTTGCAGATCGGCGCGCGCGACGTCGCATTTCCGGTACTGAACTCCGTCAGCTTCTGGCTAACCGCCGCCGGTGCGCTGTTGATCAACCTGTCCCTTGGCATCGGCGAGTTCGCCCGCACGGGCTGGCTGGCCTATCCACCGCTATCCGAGCTACCTTTCAGCCCGGGAGTAGGGGTCGACTACTACCTGTGGTCACTACAGATCTCAGGCGTCGGTACGCTGCTTTCGGGCGTGAACCTGCTCACCACCATATTGAAGCTGCGCGCGCCGGGCATGCGCATGTCGATGATGCCCGTATTCACCTGGACGGCACTGGCGTCCAACATGCTGATCGTCGCGGCCTTTCCGATCCTGACGGCAACGTTCGCGATGCTGCTGCTGGACCGCTACCTGGGGACGCATTTCTTCACCAATGAGGGTGGCGGGAACCCCATGATGTATATCAACCTCATATGGACATGGGGCCATCCTGAGGTCTACATCCTGATCCTTCCGCCCTTTGGCGTGTTCTCGGAGGTCATCGCCACGTTCTCCCGCAAGCCGCTGTTCGGCTACCGGTCCATGGTCGTTGCCACCATGGTGATCACCCTCCTGGCCTTCACCACCTGGCTGCATCACTTCTTCACGATGGGATCGGGGGCGGATGTCAACGGGTTCTTCGGTATCACCACCATGGTGATCGCCATTCCGACCGGCGTGAAGATCTTCAACTGGCTATTTACCATGTACGGCGGTCGCATTCGTTTCACCTCACCGGTGCTGTGGACCATCGGCTTCATGGTGACGTTCACGATAGGCGGCATGACCGGTGTGCTGATGGCGGTGCCACCGGCCGACTTCGTGCTGCACAACAGCCTGTTCCTGGTCGCGCACTTCCACAACGTGATCATTGGCGGCGTGGTCTTCGGTTGCTTCGCGGGGCTCACTTACTGGTTTCCGAAGGCGTTCGGTTTCCGCCTTCACGAGGGCCTTGGCAAGGCGGCGTTCTGGTGTTGGCTGGTGGGTTTCTACCTTGCCTTCATGCCGCTCTACATCCTTGGCTTCATGGGCATGACCCGGCGCATGAACCACTATGACGACCCGTCGTGGCTACCCTTTCTCTTGGTTGCCGAAGGCGGGGCCGTTCTGATCCTGGTCGGCATTCTTCTCCAGGCCTTCCAGTTGGTGTGGAGCATCAAGAAACGCCACGCCCTGCGCGCCGGTGCGGACCCGTGGGACGGGCGCACGTTGGAATGGTCAACGGCGTCGCCGCCGCCGCCGTATAACTTTGCGCGGGTTCCCCAAGTGGAGGGCCTGGATGCGTACTGGGAAGTGAAGCAGGAAGTCGTGGCCGCCTCCCGGGAACCTTATGAGGCGATCGAGATGCCAAGGAACTCGGGGCTTGGGTTCTTCGTCAGTTTCTTTGCCGTCATCGGTGGCTTCGGCATGATCTGGCACATCTGGTGGATGGGGATACTGGCCCTGGTTGCGTTCTTCGCGTTGATCGTGTGGTCGTCCTGGGACGAAAACGACGAGTTCGAACTGTCGGCCACGGAAGTGACCCTGTTCGAACGCGCCAACCCTCACGCTGCCTGATCGGTAAAGGACGGACCTATGTCTATCGATGTTGCTTCACTGGATATGCCGTCGGAGGAATCGGGCCCGCAGTTGCCGTCCAGGCAGCACGTCACCGGTTTCGGCTTCTATGTCTATCTCCTGAGTGACGGCATTCTGTTTGCCGCCCTGTTCGCCGCGTTTGCCGTGCTCAGGACGGCGACGGATGGCGGCCCTGACGGGCACGTGCTTTTCAGCGCGCGTAACGCCTTTATCGAGACGGCCTGCCTGCTTACGAGCAGTTTTACCTGCGGCATCGCCATGCTGGCATGCGACCGGCGCAACAAGTTCGTTGCGCTGATCGGATTTCTCGTGACGGCCGTGCTTGGCGTGGTGTTCCTTACCCTGGAAATCAGGGAATTCGCCGACCTTATAGCGAAGGGCTATGGCCCGGACCGCAGTGCTTTTCTCTCGTCATTCTTCGCGCTGGTAAGTACGCACGGATTACACGTGACGTGCGGCATCCTGTGGCTGGGCGTGCTGCTGGTTCAATTCCTTCTGCGGGGATTCACGCCGGCCATTCAGCGCCGCTTCCTGTGCTTCAGCCTTTTCTGGCATGTCCTGGATGTGGTCTGGATCGGCGTCTTTACGTTCGTCTATCTGGTGGGAGGCTATCTATGACGACACAGCAGCGGCACGACCCACGGCGCGGGGACGCGAGCACTCCGGGCCTGGAAGGCCGGCAGGCCCACGGCAGCCTCCGTGGCTACATCGTTGGCTATGTCTCGGCCGGCGCGCTGACCGTCGCCGCGTTCGCCATCGCGCCCAGTACGAGCATGGCGCCATTCAGTGTTGTGGCCGCTCTGGTGGTCCTTGCGATTGCGCAGATGCTGGTCCATCTGATCTTCTTCCTGCATATCAACACGGCGCCCGCCCAGAAGACCAATGTCATGGCGTTCGCGGCGGCGATGCTGATCATCGCGATCGTCGTCATCGGGTCGATATGGATCATGGGGCATCTCAACCGGAACATGCTTCCCATGGAGCATCTCATGCAGATGCAGCGGTAACCTTCCACCGAAAGGCAGATTTTTACACCCGTCGCAAGGGATTAGACTGGGCGCACGCGACCTGCCTGCGCTGTCGCGGATATTTTTGATCCGGCCATGGACCTGGAACTCAATCTAGCTATGAAAATTCCTCGCGTAACGGGAAAGCTTCGCGAAATGACGGCCGCGTACGAACGCGACCCGACGGTGATCGTGGAACGGTCCTATAAGGCCATCGTCCAAAGCGATGCGGCCTACGCCAACCTTCCATCGGGTACCAGGAACGACTTCATGGCATCGATCCGATTCTCGGCGGTGCTTTGGTGCAAGACCATGTTGACGGGTGAGTACCCCTCCGACGAAGACATGGAGACCTTTCGAAAGCTCGGGCGCAGGCGTGTCCACCAGGGCGTTCCGCTGGCATCGCTGCTTCGGGCTTACCGGCTTGGCTCGAAAGAGCTATGGCATATCTATCTCGAGTTCGGCGCGGAGCATCCGGATGTCCAGAACGAACTTCTTTTCGAGCTTTCGCCTTACCTACTTGACCACTTCGACGAGATGGCCCAGGCGATAGCCATGGCCTATATGGAGGAACAATACGAGCAGTCAAGGTGGAAGGAAGCGCTGCGATACGAGCTCTGCAACCTGGTATTCAGCGCCTCCGGCGACGTGAACGAGTTCAACCGGGTGGCCGAGACCATTGGCATCGATCCGACGATCGGCCGGGTGGCGCTGGCATTCAACTCCAACGTGCTGGAAACGATGCCCTCTCGTATTGAGACGGAGCTGGACAGAATGCTGCTGGTCGTGGCGCGCACGGTGAAGGTCAACGCGGCTGATCTGATCCGGGTGATGCATCGCGGGCGACTGATCGTGTGGATCCCGTGCATCCGCGGTGATTCTATCCTCGCCAGCGACCGCAGGATGGGAGAGTTGGCCACCCAGGTGATCACAAACGTGGCCGAGTTCAAGCAGGTTGGCGTGGGGATGATGGGCCAGGGCCCCTCCGGTTGGTCCTGTTCCGTCGACGAGGCGATCAAGGCGATGGAAGTCGGAGAGCGCATGGGTGCAGGCGACACCGTCTACCGGTATTCGGACATCGCGTTGAACGAAGGTGCAAGGCGGTCGGACAACGTGCTCCGCTATCTGGAGTCGTTGATCGAGCGCCTGTCACACGAGCCGGACCTGCTTCGGACCCTGGAGTGCTATCTGGAGCAATTCCAGAAGCGCAAGCAAACCGCGCAGGTTCTGGGGATCCACCCCAATACGCTGAACTACCGGCTCGAGCGCATCGGGGAGATCGCAGGCGGGGACTTGGGAGATCCCGCGTGGCTGGCGAAGCTTTACGTGGCGATTGGCCTGCGTAAAGGCAGCTTGTGAGGGCAGGCAGGCCAGAAAATGTAGTCCCGCTTCGACTGGTATTGTTCTTTTTCACAAAAAAGATCAAGAATTTTCCAATTCATATCAAGAGGGCCCGCTAGTACAAGTTAGCCCAGAGCAAGTTCATCGGCTATCGGGGCGGGTTTTGTGCGAAGCGGACTGGCTATTTCCCACTCAAACTGGATGAGGCCGTTAGGCTTCGGGACGGCGCTGGTCTTCACGCTATGGAGCTTGGTCAGGTTACGCCTTGACTTCACCAAGCGGGGTAGCCGTTTCCTGGAGAACCAGACAGGTGCCGAGCGCAAGCGCATAGCCCGGGAACTGCACGATACGCTGCTGCAGGGCCTGCAGGGCGTCCTGCTCGAGTTCGAGGTGCTTTCTTCCAGTCTCCCGGAAGACGCGCGCGATCGCGCTGCAAAGCTTGAGCGAAAGCTTCGTCATGTCGTGGTGGACGGACGCAATGCCATCAATGCCCTCCGCTTGCCTGACGATGACGTGCGGGACTGGATAGAGACTGTCCTTGAAATGGGCGAGCGCGAGGCTTTGGATTCGAAAGTAGAATTCCTGCTCAAGCTCAAGGGTGATCCCTGGAATCTTCCGTTGAAGATGCGCATCGAGGTGTTGGCCATCGTTCGAGAGGGCCTGCGCAATGCGTTCGATCACGCCCAGGCGGACAGCATTTTTGTCTTCGTCAGGTATGCGCGACGCGGACTGAAGATCTCGATACACGACGATGGTATCGGTGTCAGCGAGAAGCACCTCCAATTGCGTCGGGAAGAGGGGCATTGGGGCATCGCCGGCATGCATGAGCGCGCGGAGAAATTGAAGGGAAGGCTGACCATCGCAAGCCAGCCTTCAGGCGGCACCATTGTCAGCCTGGTCGTACCAAGATGCCTGGTATTGAGGAAACGTCGATGGGGCAGAAAGCGGGACTCGACCTCTCTCCTTGGAGGGGCCGCTTTGGATAATTCCGCAGCGTAGTGGATGAAATGGATTTTCGCCGGACGCATATTTACCCTTTCGAGTAACGATACGCGAGGGCGGAATTAGTAGAGTGCACTCATACGCCTTTTGGGGACGCCAATGAGCGCAAACAGCCCTGGTACGAGCCTTTCGACTTTCGCGAAAGCCTATGCGATTGCGTGGGGGCTCGCGTCCGTATTTTACTTCCTGGAGTACGCGTCGCGATCCGCGCCGGCTGTCATGATGCCGGAGCTGACGCAAGCTTTTGGCGTCAGTGTATTGGGCTTGAGCGGCATCCTTGGCCTCTACTACTACACCTATTCAACGACCAGCCTGGTCGCAGGCGTGCTGCTGGATCGATGGGGAGCGAAGTACGTTGTCCCGATGGGCATGGTGCTGCTCGCCCTTGGCTGCATATTGTTTGCCATCCCGAAAGAAAGCGTCGGTGGTGCAGGGCGACTCCTTCAAGGTGCGGGATCCGCCTTTGCCTTTACTGGCGCGGTCTACCTTGCTTCGCACGGTTTCTCCGCCAAGAAGCTCGCCACGGCCATCGGCTTTACCCAGTGCTTCGGCATGCTGGGCGGATCGATGGGGCAGATCGCCGTCGGACCACTCATTCATGGCGTCGTCACCGTCACCACATTCTGGATTGGTCTCGGCGTCATCGTGCTTCTTGTGGGCGGTGCGCTTTTCGCGATGACGCCCAAGGAACAAGTGGCCGGAAGCTCCGCACCACACGGGAACTTCCTCGCGCCATACAAGATTGTATTCAGCAATCCGCAGTCCTATCTGTGCGGCCTGGTATCCGGCCTGTTGTTCACGCCCACGACGATCGGCGATATGGTGTGGGGTGTCCGGTTCTTCCAGGAAGACCGGCTCTTCAGCTATCACGATGCCGTGTTCGCCATATCCATGGTGCCGCTCGGCTGGGTTTTGGGTTGCCCCCTGTTTGGCTGGCTTGCCGATGCCTTGGGCCGACGCAAACTTGCGCTCATCATCGGTATCTGCCTGATGCTCGTATGCGCGCTTCAGCTGACCTTTGCCCCGGGCATGTTGCCCGCCTGGATGACGCTACTGGCGTTCGGCGTGGCATCGGGCGCGGCGATGATTCCGTACACCATCATCAAGGAAGCCAACCCCGACAACGTCAAGGGCAGTGCAACCGGTGCCATCAACTTCATTACTTTCAGCGTCACCGCGCTGGTCGGCCCGGTATTCGCCAGCAAGCTTGGCAAGACGGTGGGCATCACGGGCGTCGACCCGCAACACCACTTCTTTCAGTCGTCTCTCTTTTGGGTATTGATCCTCGTAGGCGCATTTTTGGTTTCCCTTTTCCTGAAGGAAACAGGAAGAAACGACGCCAGGGCCCTGCCCACACGTACAAAGTAGGGCGCCGACGCATAGGCGCGGCGCCGGGGAACCTTGAGCTCGACCTTGGTCCCTTGGCCGGGAGAGCCGGTTACCGTGAGTTTGCCACCCAGCTTGGCGGCACGCTCCCGCATGCCGGCCATGCCCCAGTGGCCCTCACTTTGACATTCATTGATGCGCCGTTCCGATACCCCAATGCCGTTGTCGGATATGGTTACGGTCAGGGCTTGCCGAGCGTAGTCTATGGTCACCCAGACCGCTTCGGCCTGGGCATGCCTGAAGGCATTGAGCACCGCTTCGCGGGAGATCGCCAGGACCTCTTCGCATGCATCATCAAGCAAGTTGCGTGGCCCGCTGGCCAGGCGCAACGAGAATCGGGTGGCCGATTGTGCCGCGGCTTCATTGCCCGCCACGAGCAATCCGGAAATGAGATCGGCTTGGTGGTCCTGTGCATGGCGCAGCGCGCCGATGGTGTCTCGTCCATCCACCAGCATGTTGCGCATCTTCTCTTCCATCGCCAACGCGCCCTGTCGCTGGGTTCCGGACAGGGTAGGGCCGCGGGCCCACGATTCCAGTTGCAAGAGTATTCCCTGCATGCCCTGCAGCAGGGTGTCATGCAGATCCCGGGCAATGCGCTCTCGCTCGGCGGACCGCTCATGAAGGAGCAGGCGATATCGACGCGCGATGAAGGACACCCTTAGCGTGTACAGGCACCAGGCAAGCAGCGCAGCCAGGCCGGCCATGAGGGCCTTGAACCATGCGGTTTGATAGAACGCGGACTTCACGCTGAATGCGAGGCTCGCCGGCATTGCGCTGGTGACACCATCCTCGTTGATGGCCAGGACATTGAAGTGATAAGTACCTGGCGGCAGACGGGTGTAAAATGCCTCGCGCCGCCCGCCGGCGTCCTGCCAGCGGTCGTCCACGCCTTCAAGACGATAGCGAAAATGTGCGCGCTCCGGCATGGATAGGGCGGAGGTCGTGTAGCCAATGCGCAGATTGGCCGTCAACGCTGGAAGTGCTGGGGTCTCCGATAGCGGCCATGATTTTCCATCAGCCATGAGGCCGCTGATCATGACTGCCGGTGCAACCTTGTTGTAGCGGATGTGGGATGGATCGATCCAGGACAGATCCTTTTTTGTCGCCACCCAAATGCGCCCATCGACGCTTTCAACCATGGAAGGTCCCGGCCTGATCGACTGCGGTTGTCCTTTGATGCCGTCATCTTGGGTAAATAGTTCGAAAGATGGCTGATATCCAGGCGTGCGGAGAAGGGCTTCAACCTGGCCAGCTGGGATCCGGTACACGCCGTCGGGGCTGTTTAACCATAGGTCTCCCCCGGCGGTTTCGACGATCCCCGAGATTCCGCGTAGCGAATCGCCGCCTTTGGCCTGGAAGACAACGAACCGGTTGTTGGAGGCAAGGTAGGCCATCCCACGGTCTCCTGCTGCCCAGACATGCGCATTTCTTACGGACAGGCTCAGCACATTGCCGATGGCCAGGCCTTCGTTGCGGCCATAGAGCACGAGCTGACTTTGATCGACCATCGCGATGCGATCATTGGGGTAGCCCAGCCAAATGCGTCCCTTGTCGTCGGCCATGACGCGAATCGAAGGGCCTGATGGCAAATCCTTGAATCCGCCATTGAGCTGCCAGGCATCACCGGAGCGGCGAAAGACCCCCACCTTGGCCAGCGATAACCAGATATTTCCCGCAGCGTCTTTAGCCACGCCCTGGCAGGCTTGAAGCACATCCTGGCCGTGCTCATGTCTCAAGGCGCCTGGCGGGGGTGGTACGTGCGCAACGCGGACACCATCATAAACCTGCAGGTCGGTATATCCGGCCATCCACACGGCGCCCTGACGATCCACCATGGAGCAGTCCGAGCCTGGCCCGAGTCCTGCCGCGCGAACAGGAGGTGCCTCGTCTTTGAAATAGAGGGCGTTCTCCTGGAGACTGCCTACCCATAACCCGCCCGAATGATCCGGCGCTATGGTGAGGTCGCTCATCCTTCCTGGAAAGACCACGGGAATGAACTTGCCCACGCTGAAGCGATCGATGCCTTGGTCGGTAGCCACCCAGATATTGGCCTCACGGTCCATGAAAAAGACCCTTGCCACCTCACCGCTTAAGCCCTCGGTCTTGCCGAAGTGTTCCTCGCCGGCCGTCGCATCCTGGACGTTTTTCCAGCGAACCCGGTTGATCCCTTCGCGATCCTCCCTGTTGGCCCAGAAGGCCCCGGAAGGGTCGCGCAAGGTTGCCCAGTACACGTCGTAGCTTTCATTCCACGGGACAGATGCAGGCAGACCAAGCTGATCGTGCTTGGCCTTGGCAAAATCAGTCGTCAGCAGTTGTCCGGTTACCTCATCGACCAGGAAGGCCGCTTTCGGTTCGAAGAAATAGAGGCGGCCATGGATTCGACCAAGCCATTGGGGCTCATGCGCCGGGTCGCCGTCGCCAGGGCGGGCGACCTTTTCCCAATGCCCATTGCGCTGCCGGGCGACGCCACGGGTGGTGGCGACCCAGAGGGAGCCGTCCGTCGTACGCGCAAATCCAAGCACGCTTCCGCCCGGAAGCAGTTCATCTGGTACGTTCGAGATCTTGCCTTGATGCAATACGCTGACACCGCCGAAGGTGTAACCAATCCACAGGTCACCATCAGGCTCGGGAAACAACATCGAAACGTTGATCTTCGGCAGCAAGTCCGTAGGGCTGCGATCGAAACGCACACCATCGAAACGCACCAGGCCGTTCTGCGAGCCCATCCACAGAAACCCATCGGGCGTTTGAACCAAGGCTTGCGCGTTAGCCGGCGCGCCATCCCGGGATAGATAGGCCCGATGCTGAAATTGTGTCAAGGCGAATCGGTAGGGCGACTGCGTGGCCAATGGCACTACCGCATGAGGTGGCTCCATGGACCAGGCCATCGACGGCACGCCGATCGCTGCCAAGGTGAGGCAAGCGGGCAAGACGAGAAAACGTGTCATGGCACGGCGAATGTAATGCATACCCCACGACCCTCGAGACGACACACATCGTGTTTTACTCTCACAGGGCAATCATGTGCCTTTACTACATTGCAGGTAAGCCAGGAGTACCAACAGGGGTGGCAACGCGAAGCACCAGACGCCGATGATGGCGTACAGAAAGGCGCCCAGCGCACAGCCCACGGCGAAGACCAGAACGGCCTGGCCCATGCGGGCCAGGCGGCCGGTGACGACCGCACGTTGCTCCCCGCTGCTTCCGTGCACCAGATCGCCCAAGTCCAGCATGATCTGGGTGGTGGTGCCCGTCATGATGGTGGTGGGGGGCGTACTGCCCATATGCACGCGTTGCACGCCATTCTGAATCGCCATGCCGGCTACAAGAAGAAGCCCGGTCGCCATCGTTGCCCAGTCGTCGTCACGGGAAAACGAGCCGTGATAAATGGCCAGCGCTCCGGCCATGGCCAGCACCACCACTTGCAGGCCCAGGAACGTCTTGAGCACCTGCCAGCCGCGTTGGACCAGGCGATAGTGCAACAGCCTGAAGACGAGCAACGCCACGCAAAAGGTCGGCAACGCCAACAACTTGGTGACGACGCCGGCAGTCCCGAACACGATCGCCGCGCCAATGGTGACAAAGTTACCGGTAACGTGAGCGGTGAACAGGCCGTGCAACGCCATGAAACTCGCGGTGTCGACGTAGCCTGCAGTGAGGCCAAGCATGGCCGGAACAAGCAACGGCAGGGGTTTGGGCGTCTCAGTTACCATTGATACTTAAGCTCCGCCCCCAGATAGTTGGAATTGTGCGCGCCGGCGCGGCGCAAGGCATCACCCACTTCGAAATGCACCATTTCCAGGGCTGCCACGAGGTTGCCGTTGATGGCGTAGTCGCCGCGAAGCTGGCCGTAGCTTCCCGTCCGGCGCCCTCCCTGGCCGGCCGTCCCGGGGATGGGAATATTAGGTTGCGTATACACGGCGTCGGCGGTGGTCTGGCGCCATTGCAGGGCGAAGGCAGCCGTTATCGTGAACTGGCTTAGGGGCTTGACCGTCACCGACGGCTTTAGATGGATGAAGTTGACGTACCCGGTATAGCCGGCGAGCGTGAGGTAGTACCCGTTGGGAAATAGCGGATTGAAGGTGCCTATGGTGTGGTCCGCGCCGTGGCGATCGCCCGATGCCGCGTCCAGCTGCAACCCAAGGCGCGGCTGCCAGCGCGTCGTGGCAAAGGTATAGCCTGCGCGTGTGCCGATGGCCCAGGCGCGAATGTCGCTGCTGCCAACCGAGCCGCGCTGGATCATGGTCTCCAGGTCCCAGTCCAGGCCATGGGCGGCGCCGGCATAACGGACATCGAATATGTGGCGCGACTCTCTTCCGGCGGCGTCGATATAGCGCGCATCGTCGCGGGAGTACAAGGCGTAGTACGCGGAAAGTTCCTGTGTTCCGAACAGCAGGTGCTCTGCCCGGACCATGTTGAAGCGCAGATGCCGGTTGGAATAGTCGTCGAAATCCTCAGAGTCCCGATACTGCACAGGCTGGCTGACAAATCCGATGACATGCCAATCCCAGGTTTCCCAGCCAGCCCAGACCGCATCGAAGGCCTGGCGCACATTGGGACCGTCGCGCAGGGAAACAAAGCGCTGCAAGTCGAACGCGAACTCCTGGCGGCCCACCCGGAACTTGAAGGTGTTGTCACCCACGGTCCTGTTGTAGGCAACAAAGGCCAGGCGCACGTCGGCCGGATTGCGATCGGCCGGCGTCGTGACCTTCTTGCCATAGTCACGCGCGTCCTCCAGCTGGGTAAACAGCTGCCAATGCTTGTTGAAGTGAAGATCGGCATGCACCTGGATGCGCTGGATAAGATAGCTGTCCGATCGGCTGCCGCCCGTGCCGAACCCCACCGCGTCGTTGTATTCCACGCGCTCACGAAGATTCAGCCCGAACGAGAGATAGCTGTCCGGATCGCCATCGGCGAGCGGAACGTATTTCAGCCCATCGCCTGTACGGTTGCGCAAGGACGGGTCGGCCAGAGCCGACCAGTCCTCCTGCCAGCGACTGAACTTGGGAGTAGGGCGGGGTGGCGAACTATCCTGTGCGGAAGCCGATGTCACGCCGAAAAGGGCAAGCAGCCCGTACGCGACACCGAGGGGAAGGGTGCCGCGTATCGAGGGGAATATCTTACTGTCCGGCCGCCGCATGGATTTCCGCGATATAGCCGCCCGGGAACGAAACCATGGCGGTCTGTCGCCCGTCTGCGGTATAGGGTTCCACCAGCACCGTGGCGCCGCTGTCCTTGGCCTTGGCGAGGGTGTCGGCCAGTTGCGGCACTTCGTAGCCGGTCATTTCATGGCCATACGGCCACGGAAGGTGTCCGTCGGTCACCTGCACCGACATCTTGCCGAAGGTCGACTCGATACGAATGCGGCGGAACGTTTCGCCGGAGCGGCCGATCTCCACCCCCGGCGCACGTGGATTGTCGGAGACGACCTTGCCATGCGAGAAGGCAAGAAAGCTGCGTACGAAGGCGTCCGCGCGGTCGGCCGAGACATAGACGCGATTTTCCGGCACCGTCTGGAACGCCGCGTAGTTCGGCGGCGTGGTGTGCCAGTAAAGCTGCATGTTCACGCCGCCCGGCCACTGGACCACCGCATCGCGGCCGATCGGATCGGGAAAATCCGAGACGATGACATCGGCGCCCGCGGCACGGGCTGCACGAATGGCCACGTCCATGTCCTTGACCAGGTAGCCGGTGCGTTCATCGCCAAATGGACGTGGGATGGGTGTCTTGAAACCGAACAACGACACGGTGCCAACCGGTGTTTGTAGCAGCTGCGTGGTAGTACTGCTGGGTGTTGGCGTGACCTGGGCGATGCCTTGCCTCGTGCTCTTGCCGCCGAACGTGGCCAGGAAGCTTTGCACGAATGCGTCCACATCCGCGGGGGCTACGTAAACATGGGTGGTGTCGTACTGCGAGCCCACGGCCACGACGGGTGCGGCCACGGGCTCGCGTGCCTGCGAGGATGTCGCAGTCGCGGACAATGCCAGCCCGATACCCCATAGGGCCGTCTGCAGGAAAGAGGAAATACGCATGGCTGACTCCGTATCAGGATGGAGCGAAAGGACCCTTGAAGCGGCGGCCTCGCAAGTCGTGCCAGGCTACCAGCAGGAAACCGCCGACCAGCCCGAGATGCTCGAAAAAGGCATTCTCTACCGGAAAGCGCAGCGCGAGCGGAAGCTCCCAATAGCGGTTGGCCAGGAAGGTCGCTGCCAGGGTGAAGACCGCCAGTGCCACGGCCCCCATCCATCGGTAAAAGCCGGCAACGATAACTACCGAGGCACCCAGTTCGATCACGATGGTAAGCGCCGTCACCAGTGTCGGCATGGGTAGCCCAAAATGCGTCGTTTCGGCGACCGCACCTGAGAAGTCCCAGGCCTTGTCGATACCGCCTTGCAGATAGGCCGCGCAGAGCAGCAACAGCGCCACTCGCTGGATCAGTAGTGGAGGAGTCCAGGCACTCATAGCTACACCGCCCAACAGGCGCAGCCCAGTGCGCCCCAGAAGGATTTCAGGTCGTCGACAGGCAAGCGGCTCGTCCATGAACGGGCATGATCGTGACCATGTACCCCGCAGGCGTGCTCGCATCCGCAGGCGGGGACCGCTACGCGCGCGGCACGAGCGGCCTCGTCGCCCCACGCCGCATAGCCTCCGAAACGACGCACCGGCGACCAGTCGGGCATGGCGGCGGGCACCGTAACCTCCTGGAGCCCGTGGAAACGGCTGGCGCCATAGACGATCCTGCCGCCGACCATGGTCAGCTCCGACACGATGTCGGCAATCTCGTCTTCCGCGCACGCAAAGAAATCGCGGTCCGGGACGATCAGGTCGGCGAACTGGCCCACCTTGATTTGTCCCTTCTTTCCCTCTTCGTTGGAGAACCACGTGACGTTTTCGGTCCACATGCGCAGCGCGTCATCGCGTCCCAGGCAATTGCGTTGTGGATACAGGCGCAGCCCGCCTACCGTGCGGCCGGTCACCATCCACGCCAGGGATACCCACGGATTGTAGGACGCCACGCGGGTGGCATCGGTGCCCGCTGAAACAGGCACGCCGCTCTCGAGGATCTTCGCCACTGGCGGCGTCGCCTCCGCCGCCATCGCTCCATACCGTTCGACGAAATATTCGCCCTGGTAGGCCATGCGGTGCTGCACGGCAACGCCACCCCCGAGCGCCGCAATACGGTCGATCGAACGGTCCGAGATCGTCTCGGCGTGGTCGATGAACCAGTGCAGGCCGTGCAACGGTATGTCCTTGTTGACGTGCTCGAAGACATCCAGCGCGCGGCTGATCGTTTCGTCGTACGTAGCGTGCATGCGCCAGGGCCAGCGATTCTCGGCCAGGATGCGCACGACGCCTTCCAGGTCTTCTTCCATGTTGGCTGGCATATCCGGGCGTGGCTCGCGGAAGTCCTCGAAGTCGGCCGCGGAATACACCAACATCTCGCCGGCGCCATTGTGACGAAAATAATCGTCACCTTGCTTGTATTTGGAGTGGCGTGTCCAGCTTAGGAAGTCGTCCTTCTCCGCCTTGGGCTTCTGTGTGAACAGGTTGTAGGCCAGGCGAATAGTGAGCTGTCCTTCGTCGGCCAGCTGTTGAATCACTGCATAGTCTTCGGGGTAGTTCTGCGAGCCGCCACCGGCGTCAATGGCGCCGGTGACGCCGAGCCGGTTGAGCTCGCGCATGAAATGACGCGTCGAATTGAGCTGGTACTCGAAGGGGAGCTTGGGGCCGCGAGCCAGCGTGGCATAGAGAATGGACGCATTCGGCTTGGCGAGGAGCAGGCCCGTAGGATTGCCATCGCCATCGCGCACGATTTCCCCGCCCGGGGGCGCTGGCGTGTCACGGGTATAACCCACGGCCCGCAGCGCGGCGCCATTGAGCAATGCGCGGTCGTAGAGGTGCAGCAGGAACACTGGCGTGTCTGGCGCCACCGCGTTGAGTTCGGCGATGGTGGGCAGCCGCTTCTCGGCGAACTGATGCTCGGTAAAGCCGCCCACCACACGTACCCATTGCGGCGCCGGCGTGATGGCCACCTGCCGTTTGAGCATGTCCATGGCGTCGGCGAGTGAACGGACGCCGTCCCAGCGCAGCTCCAGGTTGTAGTTCAGGCCGCCACGGATGATGTGCAGATGGTTGTCGATGAGGCCAGGCAGTACGGACCGGCCATGAAGGTCCACCAGGCGCGTATCGGAGGTTGCCAACGACAGGACTTCCGGCTCATCGCCGATCGCCGTGAATATGCCCTGGGCGATCGCGACGGCGGTGGCAGTAGGCCGGGCGCGGTCAAGCGTGGTGAATCGGCCGTTGTACAGGATGAGGTCGGGTGGGATCTGTCGATCGTTCATGACTTACCCTCCAGGTCGATACCCGCCTTCGGCGGCTGGTTTAGTGCTTGCGGTTCGGCGAGGTCGCTGCCCTGGCTGGTCTGGGTAATTTCCTTGAAGAATAGTTGTTTGACCAGCGGTGGCCCTTGCTCGCCCAGGACAATGCCAAGCAGGCCGATAAGGGCTATCAGCGGTGGTGCAGGCGAGCGCACCTTGATGAAGCTATAGATGCAGCCCACCAGCAGCCCGGCGGCAAAGGAAACCAGATAAGACTTCATGACAGACTCCGCGCCAGGGGGCGGCGACGTGGAGCCGCCGCCTGTACCCGGCATCAACCTTCGTGCGCCCCGAACATGCTCTTGGCATACGTGACACCCAGCCCATAGGAGCCACCGAACTGCTTGGCGATGCCGGTGGTGCTTTCGTAAGTCTCCGCACGCGCCCAGTCGCGCTGCAACTCGAGCAGGTATTGCAGGGAGGTCATCGGACGGGCGCCTGCCTGCACCATGCGCTCGATGGCGCGGTTATGAGCTTCGGCGGAGACGTCGCCGCAGGCGTCGGCGATCACATAGATCTCGAAACCCTGGTCCAGCGCCGACAGGGCGGGACCGACAATGCATACCGACGTCCACAGGCCCGCCAGTACGATCCGGCTCTTGCCGATCTCGTTGATCCTCTTGATTACTGCCGCGTCTTCCCAGGTATTCATCGACGTGCGATCCAGGAGCGCCTGACCCGGAAATGGATCGGTGACTTCGCTGAACATCGGTCCGGAAAATGTCTTTGCCGCCACCGTGGTAAGAATGGTCGGCACTTTGAAGCTGGCCGCCGCACGCGCTGCAAGGCCGGCGTTGTTGCGCAGGGTGATCGCGTCGATCGAGTGGGTCGCGAACGACATCTGCGACTGGAAGTCGATCATGACCAGGGCATGATCGCGCGGTGTCAGCAGGGTCTTGCCGGGAGCGGGGGTGGCAGTGATGGGCATGACGCGTCTCCTCATGACGTTGACAGACGGAGACGACGCCGTGGCTCATTGAGAGCGGGTCGACCCCAAAATGAATTGAAGTGCTTTCAATACTCTGTACGAATGAGGATCGATCGCCAAGCTCACTTCCGGTAAATCTTTTCTACTCTTTCGTGTCGAAGCACAGACATTGAAAAAAGCCCGCTCACTCGGCGGGCTTCCCTTGCTCCATGGATCTGATCGCGTCTGGCTAACGACCCAGCCACTCAGGCTTGCAAGATCCACGCGGCACCAGCACGGTACGAAATGCCTCCGGCGTCCTGGAAAGCACCACCTGATCGGTGATGCCCTGGTAGGTGCCAAGCGGCGTCTCGGCCACGAAGGTATCGGGTGAAACATAGCGGTGCTCTTCCGTGGATCCAGCGGTTGCGCTCGCATAGTCCTTGTCGAAAATACCCAGCGACAGCTGCCACAGGACGGTTCGGGTCAACGAGACAACGACGCGATAGCTCCCTCCCTCGGTGGCACGGCGACGCAAGGCGGAGAGCACGCCTACCGTCCCCAGCCAGGCCACGACGTTGTCGCAGATCGGCACGATGGGAGGCTGTTTGGGCCGGGAGGCGGTGCCTTCGGCCGCGAAGAGACCGGATACGGCCGCGCCGATTTCATCAAAGCCGGGCCGGTTCGACCACGGACCATGTTCGCCATGCAGCACCACGCTGACGTGCACCAGGCCAGGACGCTTCGCGCAGAGCTCTTCCGCGTCCATGCCGTGCGCCGCAAGGAAGCCGGGTCGCTTGTTCGCGAAGAACACATCCGCCGTCTGAAGCAGCTTGTCGAAGGTCTTGCGATCCTCTGGATCGTCGCCGAGGATCGTCGAACGCATGCCCACCTGCACATCGAGGAAGAAGGCGTCTTTCTCGGTGTCGTTGGGACGCCAGATGTTCAGGACATCGGCACCATACTGGGCCAGGTCCCTGCCGATCGCCGCTCCCGCGATAACGTGGCCCAAGCCGAATGCCCGAATCCCATCCAGCGGGCTTTTCCCATTCGGCTTGAACGGAACCGGTTCGGAATCGCCGATCTTTTCCACCTTGACGAGCGGCATCTTCGAAAGGACTTCGGTGTACTGCGCCTCGCGGAGGAACTCTTCGTTGGTGCGGACCATGCCCATGACAAGGCCGGCCGTGGCGGCGGCGTCCTCAAGCTCTTCGCCATTCCACTTCAGGATGGCATTGCGGACCGATTCGGGGCTGTCACTGCATCGCAGGAGGTTGAGGGCCCGCGTTCTGAGCCTCGGATAGACGTTCAGAGGCAGCACATGGCGACCGTCCCTTGTCTCGTGAAAGAACGGCAACTTCATGAATGGGTTGTCTTCGTCCGCACCGTAGGCGGGCGGACGGCCATTGAGCAGTTCCCATTTTCCTTCGAAGAAGCAACAGAAACGACGAAGTGCCTTTCGCACGTCAACGCTGATGTCCTGGCCTTCGCCGGTGCGCAGCTGCCATATGGCCGCCGCCGTGACCGCCTTGGCGGCCAGGCCGATGGCCGACATCGTGCCGAAACGGATCGCACTGGGAATGATCGGGTCGCGGCCGTAGAAGCTCAGGTTGCCGCCGCAGTCTTTCCAGCTCATGCCGACGTCGGCCAGTACGTCATCGACACCCTGGTACAGATCGACCGTGGCATCGGTTGCCGGATTGGCCAGCTTTTGCTTCAGCGTATCCGTCAATCGGTGCGGTGCAGTGCTCATGCCAGGCCAACCTTCTGCCGCAGGGCCAGGGCACCGAGGATCACGCGGTTTTCGGCGTCGGCGAGCTCATCCACGGAGCGCCCCTTGAGCTGGGCCCGCACGCCCGCAATGACATCCTTCTTCAGGTTGTCGTCGATCTTGGGCTCGCCCAGGGTCTTCATGATTCCCTGCAGCGGAGTCATCAGGTGATCCATGAAGTGATCGATGCCTCCTTCGCCACCACCCAGGTGCCATTGCAGGCTTTGCCCCATGACGCCCCAGCGCAAGCCTGGCCCGTAGCTCACCGCCGCGTCGGCATCCTCGACGCTCAGGACACCCTCTTCGATGAGGTAAAGCATTTCCTTGTAGAGCGCGGCCTGGAAACGATTGGCGACATGTCCCGCCAGCGCCTTGTAGAGGCGAATGGGCTTTTTGCCCAGGGAGGCATAGAACGCCATGGCACGCGCGATCGTTTCCTCGGAGGTCTTGGCGCCGCCGACCACCTCGACCAGCGGGATGATATGAGGCGGATTGAACGGATGCCCGATGACGCAACGCTCGGGATGCTTCTCGCATTTGGCCTGGATGTCGGTCATCGTCAAGCCGGAGGAGCTGGAGGCGATGATGACATCGGGCGGCAGGATATCGTCCATATGTCGATAGAGATCCTGCTTGAAATCCAGGCGCTCAGGGCCGCATTCCTGCACCAGGTCCACGCCCTTGAGCGCGGTATCCAGGACGCTGTCGAAGCCCAGCCGATCCAACGATGCACCAGGCGACAAGCCCAGTTCCTCGAGCATTGGCCATGCGGCCTTGATGTAGGCGTCCAGGGATGCCTTGGCGGTCGGTGCGATGTCTGTGGCGACCACGTCCAGCCCCTTGGCAAGGTAAAAGGCGCACCAGCTGGCGCCAATGACACCCGTGCCAATCACGACGACTTTCTTGATGTCTGTGCTCATGCGTTACGGCCTTGGTTGATCGGATGTCGAGGGAATTGCATCAAGCCGCCGAAGGACGCCACAACACGGTTCCCGTCAGCGCTCCCAGTCCGGAGCGGATGACGCGGGGCTGAGGCGCACCGCGCAAATTGACGACCCGGAGATTGCCGCCCAGATCGCTGACGAAGGCCTGCTCATGCACGCTGTCAAGCGCAAGGCCGATGCCTTCCTGCAAGTCCGAAAGAAGGATCTCCGGCGTTCCCGGTTTGCCTCCCGTGAAGCGAGATCGATTGAGGGTGTTTCCTTGCGGTGGATCGCCGCGGTCGGTCCAATACAGCGTGCTGCTCTGGGCCTCCCATTCAAGATCAATGGGCTCGGGCAGGGCGTCGAATACAACGCTGATGTCCGTGCGACTGGATGGCGACATGCCTTTGGGCAACTCCAGCGGGGCGCTGAAGATTCGTCCCTGGCCACCATTGGGCGGCCCTTTCTGTGTCCAGAAGATCCGCCCACCAACGCGATCGATCGCGATGCCGACGCAATGCAGGCGTTCGTCGGTGCGATCGGTTTCCGTGGAACCGGTCTGGACCAGGACGGTGATGTCGCTGCCGTCGGTGCGCGAACGCATCACGCGCATGCCTTCGCGATCGCACCAATAAAGCAGGTCCGCTTCGGCATCGACCTGCATCTGCTTGGGTGTAAAGGTCGCCCCTCTGGGTATCACGACCACCCGGTTGGAGCCATCGAAATCAAGACGCTCGATAAAGCCATCGTTCCTGGACCAGTCCTGGCCCATATTGGTCCAATAGATATGGCGGTTGACGTAGTCGAGGGCGATGCCGTCGGGCGTACCGCCTAGGTTATCGAGCAGCACGTCCACGCTGCTGCCATCCAGGGATACGGAGAGCAATCGTGGAGGGATGGCCTCAAGTAGAAGGAGGCGGTCGCTCGTCGCATGACTCATGGTTGGATCCTTGCCGAGATACGGGGGAGGGGAGCGAAGCCGACAAACAATTTTTCCGAAGTACTATCGACCAGCGGCACCGAAAGCCCAAGCCCACTTTCGGTAAATCGCAGCTACTCTTTTGAGTCTTCTTCCCGTGGAGGTCTTAGGGCGCGCCATCGCCGAATGCGCCGCCCCGGTGCAGCCGTGCAATCGCTTCTGCGTTGAAGTCCAGGCTCTTGAGAACCTCCTCGTTGTGTTCGCCAAGCTCCGGGGCGATCCGCGGCTTTGTCTTGGGGAATCCAACGATTTCAATCGGGCTGCTCACCGTGCGCGCCTGTGGATTGGAAGTTCCTTCCAGGGGAACGACGATGTCATTGGCTTCAAGTTGAGGGTCGTTGATGATTTCGATGGCGTTTTGAACCACGCCGAAGATGACGCGGCCTTCGCTCAGGACTTTCTTCCAGTGGGCCAGCGGTTGGCTGGCAAACAGCGGGTCGAGGATCTTCACCAGGTCCGCCGAGTTATCGAGCCGCTTTCGCGCTTCGGTGAAGCGCGCATCCACGGCCAGCTCCGGCAAGCCAATGGTCTGGATGAAGCCGCTCCAGTCCTTCTGTTGAGCCGCAACAATCAGGATCCACCGGTTGTCGGACGTCTGGTAAGGGTTGAGCAATGCGTTGGGCGGCGTTTCTCGATCATGCTGCGAGAAGAAGTGCCCGCCATTGAGCGCGCCCTCGACCCACGCGCCGGCCGCCCAGATACCGTTGGCGATCAGCGAGGTGGATACGTGCGTGCCCTTGCCTGTTTTCTCACGCGCGAAGAGCGCAGTGACGATGGACGCATAAAGCGTCGTCGCGGTGGCATGGTCGCCAATGCCCGGGACCGGCAAGGTGGGCGGGCTGCCCGCATCGTGGGTCACCTCCATCAACCCCGAACGTGCCCAGTAGGCCGTGATGTCGAAGCCAGGACTGTCGGCCTCGGGGCCGCGACTCCCGTAGCCGGTAATATCGGCGTAGATCAGGCGTGGGTTCAGCGGTGCGAGTGACTCGTAGTTCAGTCCCAGCCCGGCTTTGACGCGAGGCGGAAAGTTGACCACGATCACGTCGGCCCAGCGCACCAATCGCTCGACTACTTCCCTCGATTCAGCCGCCTTCAGGTTGAGTGCCAGGCTGCGCTTGTTCCGGTTGGTCAGCTGCCAGGCGTAATTGACGTCACTGACGGGGTTCGGTGGCACGGAGGTGAAATAGCGATACGGATCGCCCATCCCGGGCGGTTCAACCTTGATGACATCGGCGCCGAAATCCGAGAGGATCGTCGCTGCAGCGGGTCCGGCAATGAAGCTCGCGAAATCGACGACCTTGAGGCCGGTGAAGATGTTCGATGCATCAGACATGAAGTTCGGATCCTTTCAGCAGACGGGTAGCCGAGAGATGCGGCGAAGCAGGGGCATTAACGTCCTTTGAAAACGGGATGCCGTTTCTCCAGGAAGGCCGCTGTGCCTTCGCGCATGTCTTCGGTGCTCGCGCACAGCGCAAACAAGGCGCCTTCCAGGTCCATGCCCGCACGAATGGGCAAGTTGACTCCCTCGGAAATGGCCTTTAGTGCGTAGCGCACGGCAAGCGGTGCGTTTTTACCGATGTGACATAGAATCTCCTCCGCACGAGCCAGCAACTGGTCGCTCGGAACGATCTCGTTGACAAGGCCAAGTCGATAGGCGTCGGCCGCGGAAATGGTCTCCCCGGTGAGGATGAGCTGGGTCGCCTGTGCCTTGCCGATCAATCGCGCCAGGCGCTGGGTGCCCCCGAATCCGGGGATCAGTCCAAGCTTGATTTCCGGCTGGCCGAATCTGGCTTCTTCGGTGGCCAGGCGCATGCTGCAGGCCATCGCCAGCTCGCATCCGCCTCCCAACGCCAGGCCGTTCACTGCCGCGATCACCGGTTTGCCCAGCGTTTCGATCAGAAGAGTCAGTTGCTGTCCGCTCCGAGCTTGTTCCTCGGCATCGATCGGCGTGGCCTTGGCCAGCTCCGATATATCCGCGCCAGCGGCAAACGCCTTTCCGCCGGCGCCAGTGAGGATGACGCCACGAACGTCATCGTCTTCGCGCGCGTCGGCAAAGGCCATCGTCAGCTCGACTAGCGTGGCCTGGTTGAGTGCATTCATGACGTGCGGCCGGTTGAGCGTGACGTAGGCGATCAGATCGCGCTTCACATAAGCAATGGCCTGGAAATCGGATTGAGAGATCATGGGTGGCATGGGTAAATGCACTCAAACGAAGGCACTGAAGCCGGTTATGGCCTTGCCAACGATCAGCGCGTTCATCTCGCGCGTACCCTCATAGGAATAAAGAGCCTCGGCATCGGCGACGAAGCGCCCGACATGCTGGTCAAGCAGGATGCCGTTGGCGCCCAGGAGTTCGCGTGCCCAGCCGACGGTCTCGCGCATGCGTATGGTGCAAACTCCCTTGGCCAGGGATGCGTGCTCGTCGCGCATCAGTCCCTGGTCCTGGAGCTGCGAAAGCCTCAGGCACAGCGCTTGAGTGGAGGTGACGTTGCCGAGCATCTTGAACAACAGGTCCTGCACGAGCTGGAACTTGGCAATCGGCCGCCCAAATTGCTCTCGTGTCTGGGCATAGCGGAGCGCATGTTCGTAGGCGCCCGTAGCGCATCCAACCGATTCCCAGGCAACGCCAGCTCGCGTCATGCGAAGCACGCGGGCGGTGTCGGCAAATGAATTCGCATTCGACAGGCGATTGGCTTCGCTGACTTTGCAGTCGGTAAGCGTTATATGGCCGTTTTGCACGACGCGCAGTGCCATCTTGTGCAGGATTTTTTCCACCGAGAAACCCGGCGTCCCTTTCTCGACGATGAACCCCTTGACCTGACCGTCATCGACGTCACGCGCCCAGATGATCGTCAGGTCGCTCCAGGTGGAATTGCCGATCCATTTCTTCTCGCCGTTGAGCGTCCAGGTATCGCCGGATCGCTTGGCGGTGGTCATGAGGCCGCCAGATGCGCCCGAACCGACCAATGGTTCGGTCAAGCCGAATGAGCCCACCTTTTCCAGGGCCGCCATCTGCGGCAGCCACTTTTGCTTCTGCTCTTCCGAGCCGCACAGATAGATCGAGCCCATGGCCAGGCCCGTATGGACGCCGAAGAACGTCGATAGCGAGCAGTCGACGCGGGCTATCTCCATCATGATGAAGCCCATCAGGGTCGTCGAACGGCCAGGGCAGCCGTAACCTTCGTATGGGAGCCCCATGATGTTGAGGGCGCGAAACTTGGGCACCAGATCGAACGGAAATTCGTCACGTTCCCAGAAGTCCGAGATGATCGGTTGGACCTCCGATTCCATGAAGGAGCGCACTTTCAGCCGGATTGCTTCATCCTCCGGCGATAGCGTGCGGCTGGTCAGGTAAAAGTCGCCGTCTGCCGCGGGAAGCAGATGGGTGGCTTTTGCTGCGGTTTCAGGGCTAGTCATAGAATGCGGAATCCGGTACGAAAGTTGTCAGCGAGTTGTTTCAGTCGCGCGCACTTGACCGCGTCGCACTGAAACGACGTCAAAAAACATCGGTTTGATTTGCCATTCGCCGGAGTCACACTAGCCCAAGGCAGGCCATGGCTATTGAACGTTTATGCCGCGCCTTGACGGTTCGGGATCTCTCACCGGTTCGAATGACCGTGTGTGACAAGAGTATTTCAAGGCGTTGCGATGATCGTTGACGCCCGAGGTACGGAAGGGCACAGTGATGTGTTGGAAGAATCGCCTGGCGGAAAAGCAATGCATGCGCGAGTTTCATATCTATGAGCCACGTGATGGCCACGGCTTGCCACATGACCCATTCAACGCCATCGTCGGTCCCAGGCCCATCGGGTGGATCTCATCGATAAGCCGGGAAGGCGTTGTCAATCTCGCGCCCTACAGTTTCTTCAACGCCTTCAATTACAAGCCGACCATCGTCGGCTTCGCCAGCACCGGGTGGAAGGACACGGTACGCAATGTCAGCGAAACGGGGGAGTTCGCCTGGAACCTGGCGACCCTCTCCCTTGCCGAAGCGATGAATGCCACGTCGGCCCCAGCGCCGCCGCACATCGATGAGTTCGAGCTGGCGTCATTGACTCGTGCGCCATCGCATCTGATCAGCGTGCCGCGGGTGCAGGAAAGTCCGGTGTCGTTCGAATGCAAGCTAACCCAGTTAACCCAGTTGACTGATAGTGCAGGGCAGAGCGTTGACACCTGGCTGGTTCTGGGCGAGGTGGTCGCTGTTTATATCGAGCAGCATTTGCTCAAGGATGGCCTGTACGACACAGGGGAGGCCGGTCATATTCTTCGGGCCGGTGGCCCGGAAGATTACTTCACCATTGGCACCGCCCAACGCTTTCAGATGAAACGTCCGCAGCGGTAGCACGCCACTACAGCCACGCAGAATCGAGCGGTCATCTTGAATTCGACTTGTGCGCGCTGAGCCTTGCCATCGCTTCGCTTACCCTGTCGAACAGAAAGTCGCCGAAGACCGCTACCGCGGGTGGCACTGGCGGCCGGCTGGTGTAAACCAGTTGCACACCGATTTCCGCGCTCGCTCGCCGGTAGGTTGGCAGCACCTGTATGAGCTTCCCCTCCGCCATGAGCGGTTCGGCCATCAGCTGGGGTAGCAGTGCAATGCCCAGCCCCGCCTCGCAAGCTTGTCCCAGCACACGCATGTCGCTGACCGCAAACCGGCTCTTGATCGGCACTTCCTGGCTACCGCGTGGACCTTGTAGCCGCCACGTGGTGCGACCCTGGCGATTGGAAATCGTTAGGCAGTCATGGTTGGCCAGCTCGCGCAGCGTGCGTGGGGCAGGATGCCGTTCCAGATAGGCCGGGCTTGCGGCAAGAATCAGTGCATTAGGCGCCAGTCGACGCACCTTGAAGCTGCTGCTCGTTTCCACGCCCATGCGCAAGGCCAGGTCGATGCGCTCGGCGATCATGTCGGTCGGCGTGTCGTCGAGCAGGAATTCGATGCTGATGTTGGGATAGCGATGGTAGAACTCGGCCAGCCATTCCATGCGGAAGAACCCGAAGAGGCCGGCCATGGCGGTGACGCGAACGGAGCCCGACGGTTCCTGCGTATCGGCTTGCAGCCGCTCGATCTCCAGGATCTGGTCAAGAGCCGGCGCGTAGCGTTCGAACAATGCCTGACCTTCCGTGCTCGGCGCGAGCTTGCGCGTCGAGCGATGCAGCAGTCGTGTGCCCAGTTGCCCCTCGAACTGATCGATACGGCGGCTGAGTGTACTTGCCGGCATATGCAGGCGCCGCGCCGCCTCGGAGAAGCTGCCAGCGCGGACCACCTGGACGAACATCGCCAGATCATTGAGGTCGATCATCGATTGCTCCAAAAATGGATTAAAGCAATCCTATTTTTCCACCTAGTGGTAAATCAATTCAAGCCCCAGATTTGCGGTGTGGGGCAGCCGCCGGCCACTTCCCGGTCGCTGGCTAGAGCCCCGAAAAACACTTGCCGGAGAGAAACCATGTCGAACACGAAGAAACTTATCGCTGTTGTCGGTGCAACTGGCCAGCAGGGCGGCGCCGTTGTGCGCGCGCTGCAGGCAACCAGTCAATTCAAGGTTCGCGCGCTCACGCGCAATCCGGACAAGCATCTGGCGCTGGGCGACGAAGTGGCCCTCGCGGATTTCAATCGGCCGGAAACGCTTGAATCCGCATTTACCGGAGCTCACGGTGTATTCCTGGTGACCAATGCCTGGGAAGCCGATGCGAACGAGCTCAAGCAGGCGACGGCTGCCATCGATGCGGCAAAAGCCGCCGGCGTGGAACATGTCATCTGGTCGACGCTCCCGAACGTGGAGGCGATCAGCCATGGCAAGATCAGCGTCCCGCATTTCACCGACAAGGCGAAGGTCGAGCGTCAGGTGAGCGACGCTGGATTTGCCTACCACACGTTTGTCATCGCTCCGTTCTACTACCAGAACCTGCTCGGTGCCATGGCCCCTCAGAAACAGGCCGATGGCTCCGCGGGCTGGGCATTGCCGCTGGATCCTGAGCGCCGGGTCATCCACATGGGCGACATCAACGAGCTCGGTCGCATCGTGGCGGGGGCGTTCGCCCAGCCGGAACTGGCGGGGAACGGTGAGCACTTGCCGCTTGTCGGCGACTTCCTGAGCTTCAACGAAGTCGTTGCCACCTTGAAGAGCCAGGGAAACAAGATCTCATTCCAGCAGGTTCCGCGCGAGGTCTTTGCCGGCTGGTTCCCGGGCGCAGATGATGTCGCGGCGATGCTCGCCTATTTCGAGGCGCATACCTATCTCGGTTCGGACTCGCAGGGCGCGATCGCGCTCGCCAACAAAGTCGCAGGCCACCAGCCGACGCCGTTTGCCGCCTGGGCCAAAGCCAACTTTGCGGTCCCGGCGACCGCCTGACCCCATCAAACCACGAATGAGCGCATACCCATGAGCCGAATTCCCTACCACACGGTCGAGGATGCACCCGAAGCGTCGCGCCCGCTTCTGCAAGAGATAGCCCTGGCTTCGCCTACGGGACGTCCCCTGAACCTGCATGCCCAGATGGCGCATTCTCCGGCCGTGCTGGCGGCATACGCATCACTGCGTGCTGTGACCGCCAAGCACGGCACGCTGGATCCGAAGGTGACCTGGGCGCTGAATCTCGCCGCCGCGGCCACGGTCGGTAACGACTACATGTTGGGTATCGCCATTCGATTCGCCCGCATGAGCGGTTGGGCCGAAGCGCAGATCGCCGCCCTGCAGACAGGCGGAACGACGGGCGACGCCCAGATCGACGCGCTCGTCGGCGTGGTCAGGGAGGCTGCTGGACATTCGGGAAAGGTCAGCGACTCAACTTGGAGTGCCGCTCGACAAGCCGGCTGGAGCGATGAGCAGCTAACCGAGGCGTTCGCATACCTGGGGCTGACGGTGTTCACGGGCTATTTCCTCAATTATGCGCAAACCGGTCCGGATGCCTGAGGGCATCGGGTGAGGCCCAAGTGAGCGACGAGAAGGCGGCATGTGCCAGCGAGGAAGGTGAGAAGGTGCGAGTGAGCACGACACCCGACGAGGACGAAATGAGGCCTCAAAAGGGCGACAGACGGACTAAATTGGTCCATAATTGACCCATACAGGACCATCTATTGGCCTTCCCTAGCCTAGGACACCGATATGCTTTCCGCGACAACTTCGACGGTCAAGGCCCAGGTTGATACCGCCCTCAAGATGCAGGCGGAGGAAACCCTGAAGGCACTTGGCTTGGACATGACCTCCGCTTTCCGCATGTTCCTTAGTCAGGTGGTCTTGAAGGGCGGAATACCTTTTGAGGTTTCTTTGCCGGGGCCGAATCGTGCCACTTTGGCCGCGATTGCTGATTCCTATGCGGGGCGCGTGCATAAAGCGAGCTCAGTCGATGAATTGTTTGGTTCTTTGGACGACTGATCGAGCAATTGGATGAAAGCGACAGGGAAGTCAGCGTCAGCATACAAAAAACGGGAAGTTCGATTTACCTCGACATTTAAAAAGGATCTCAAGAAGGGGAAGTCACACGTTAAATGCGACATGACGTTGTTGAAAGACGTGATGAAGCAAATTGAGGAGTGCAAGACCCTCGGCCCCAAACACTTGGATCATCCTCTCGTGGGTCGTTATCCGGATCAAAGAGGCGGTAATACCGACTGTCGAGAATGCCATGTCTGCAACGACTGGCTTTTGGTCTATCGATTTCCAGACGACGAGTCGGTCGATTTCATCAGGACGGGAACGCATTCAGAGATATTCTGATGATGCGCTCCAAGGTCGCAGGCTAAGATCCTCCGATGTCACACATCCTCCCGGCCCATACTTCCTCCGCGACCGACACTCCGTCGCTAAGGTCCGTCATCCTGATGGGCTGGGTTCCCTGCACGCTGGCTTGTTGCATTGGCGCGATGTCGGTGTTGCGCGACAACCCCAGGCAGATGCTTTTCGATCTTCTCCTATGGCTGGCCTATAGCGTGGCGGCGATTCCCTTCGCCTGGCTTCTGGCATTTTCCTGGCGTACGCGGTTCCGGCTCCCGGTTGCCATTGCCATCCTGGCGTCTGCTGGTTTTCTCCTGGCCGTCCTGGTCACGGTGCCGCAGTACGAGATCGCTGCCCAACTTGGCTTGGTAAAGCCAGGCCCCCAATGGCCCGCGCTGTTGATCCGCATGCAGGGATGCTGGTTCCTTCTGCTGATGTTCGCGGCGTTGTACTTCGGATTTGGCTACAGCGCGCTTGCCCGGCAGCGGCAAGCCCGGATGCAGGAAGCCATGGCGCTGGCACGCGAGGCGGAGCTCACGGCGCTGCGTTATCAGCTGCAGCCGCATTTCCTGTTCAACGCCCTCAATGCCGTTTCGACCCTGGTCGTGGAAGGGCACCCGGAGCAGGCGACCAGGGTGATCGCACGGCTGGGCGATTTCCTTCGCCTTACCCTCGCCGGCGATGGGCGGCATGAGGTAACCCTGGCCGAAGAGCTTGACGCGCTGGCCAGCTACCTGGACATCGAGCGCACCCGGCTGGGAGATCGCCTCTCCGTGGCCATTCGTGCAGATGACGGCATCATGGCTTGCCACGTGCCATGGCTGGTGTTGCAGCCGTTGCTGGAGAATGCCATCCGGCATGGCGTGGCGCTGCGGCCGGAAGGGGGCCAGGTATCCATCGTGGCATCCCGGCAGGACAGCCAGTTGTGCGTGGCCGTGCAAAGCCAGGGTGGTTGGCAGGAGCCTTCGCCGGACTCCGATGGCGAGCGTTCGATCGGCCTTGCCAATGTCCGGGCCCGGCTGGCCCGGCTTTACGGCGAGGCGGGGCTGCTGGATATCGATCGCGGGGTGGACGAGGTCACCGTCACCCTGCGCATTCCGTTTACTACGTCCGCGGTTCCGTCAGTCCCATGATGCGCGTGGTCGTGATCGACGACGAACCGCTGTCGCGGCGGGGCGTTATCGCTCGGCTCAAACGCGAACCGGATGTGGAGGTTGTCGGTGAGGCCGCCGACGGTGTGAGCGGCATCGCTGCCATCGAACGGCTTCAACCTGACCTCATCTTTATCGATATTGCCATGCCCGGGCTTGACGGGATGTCGGCGGTAGCGGCCCTGCCGGCCGAGCGCCGGCCCCTCGTGGTGTTCGTCAGCGCGCATGATCAGTTCGCCGTGCGGGCGTTCGATGTACGGGCGCTCGATTACCTGCTCAAGCCCATCGACGGCGATCGGTTTGCCGAATCCGTTGCCCGGGCCAGGGCGGCCGCGGCGAAGTCCACGTTGGCTGCCCCGGAAAGGCTGCCTCTGACACGCTTTCCCATTCGGGTGGGCTCGCGGGAAGAAGTGGTGAGTGCCGACGACATCCACTGGATCGAGGCCGATGGAGACTACGCCACCCTGCATGCGGGAACCCGTCAGTACGTCTTGCGCGAGTCGCTTCACAAGCTGGCCGGTCAGTTGGACCCCGCCGAGTTTGTTCGCATTCACCGCTCGACCATTGTGCGGATTTCGCACGTGGCCGAGGTGCAGGCCCTGACCAATCGCGACGCCATGCTTCGCCTGGCCGACGGTACGGCGCTGCGGGTAAGCCGCACTTACACCCAGGCCTTGAAGGACGCCTTGTTCCGGTCGGGCAGGGGCTAAAGCCAACGGTCTGGCGCACCCGATGCACGACTGGGCGCAAACGCGCGCCAGCGCTCTGGATTTGGCCGGGCCACATCACACCTAATGGGCTTCCTTTGCACTCCCCCGGGGTTGTTGATGAACATTTTCTCCCGTACCGCCTTTGCCATGGTCGGCTTTGTGATTTCGACCCATGCGTGGGCGTCCGCCAACCTCGCCGACGATACGCGCGACGTTGACCATGTGATGAAGGCATTCCATGAGGCGGTTTCCGGACACGACGGCGACAGGCTTGAAGCGCTGTTCCTTCCCAAGGCGAATCTCTTCAACGTGCTGGACGACGGCCGGCTTGCCACGGCGAAAGCGAAGTCGCCCGATACCGCCAAGGTGCGGGTGAATTCCGCGCATGAGTTCGCCCAGTTCGTGACCATGACCGAGCAGGCGCTTGATCCGATTCACAGCAACGTTCGAGTGACGTCCGATGGGGTGGTTGCCACGGTGTACTTCGATTTCGTGTTCAATATGGGCGGCAAGGCGGAGAACGCGGGAAACGAGACCTGGCAGCTGGTAAGGGATGAGAACGGGTGGCGTATTGCGTCCATTGCGTTTTCGTCGCGTGCGCCTAAGGGCTAGATGTGCCGCCGGCTAGGGCTTGAAATGATGCACGTAGCCCACGCTAAAGCCCCCAGGCAGCCAGCCCACGATCAAGGGTGAATCGCGACGCGAAGCCCAGATGCCTACGCCGGTACCGATTAACGCGCCCACCAGCACATCGCTTTGCCAGTGTGCGTGCACCTTCATGCGGGCCACGGCGTCGTATGCCGGCAGCAGCGCCAGGGCGTAGACGGCCGGGTGGTCGTCGCCGTACTTGGCGATGAATGGCGTTACCGCCGCGGACATCGTTGCCACTTCGCCACTGGGAAAGCTCTGGCCATGATGAAAGAATCGGTTGGGATCGTCCGTCTGCGAGGGACGCTCGCGACCAAAAGTGTATTTCAGCGCCGTGGTACTGACAGCGGTGATCGCCATGGCATCGATCGAGCGCCAGAACGTGTCACCAAGTTCATCATGGTCGCCCAATGCCAGCGCTCCACCGGCGACGGTGAGGACCGTGCTGTAAAGGACGACTTGCTGGTTGCTTCGTTTCCATATGCCACTGTTGTCGTAGTGGAGCCGATGATCAATGCCCAACGGGCCCCCGCTGGCGCATGCCGTACCAGCGAAGGCCAGGGCGAAGAGGCCGGATAGGAACGAGCGCATGATGCACCTCCCGCGGCGGCGTGCCGCCACCGGTAGAGCCACGCTAGTGCTGTGCGCTTATGTTTCCCTTAATCCTTTTGGTTCCCTTAGTGTGACGTGATTCAAACAGCCTGCGCCGCAGCCGTTTGCCAAAGGTGGATGACGGCGTAGCTTCGCCAGGGGCTCCAGTCCTTCGCCCTCGAGCGAAGCGCGGGGATGGTCAATAACGTGTCCATGCCTTTCGATGCTGCCTTTCGCAGCACCAGATCTCCGGCAGGAAAGGCGTCAGGGTGGTGCAGGGCGCGCATGGCAAGGTACTGCGCTGTCCAGTCGCCGATGCCGGGCAGCGCCGTCCAGGAAGCGAGGAATAGTTCCAGGGTTTGATCGGGATCGAACGACACCTGTCCGTCCGCCACGGCTTGGGCCATGCTGTTGACGCTGGCCGCGCGTGCACCGGTAAGGCCGATGCTGCGCAGGGGCGCCTGGGCAAGCACTTCAGGCGGCGGGAAAAGGCGATCGAGCCCCGACGGATGCGGAACGGCAAGGGGTACGCCATGGGCTTCGACCAGGCGGGAAGCAAAGGTGCGCGCGGCTTTTACGCTCACCTGTTGCCCAAGCACCGTGCGCACGGCTACTTCAAATCCATTCCACGACCCGGGCACGCGCGTGTCCGGTCGTTGCTTCACGAGAGGACTCAGCAAGGAGTCACGGGCAAGGATCCGGCCGATCGCGCGCGGATCGGCATCGAGGTCGAGCATGGTTCGGAGCCGCCGTTCCGCATGGAGCATGTCGGCGTTGGACAGGCCATGCAGTTCGGCACGAAGCGTATTGGGCGTGGTCGGGTCTCTGGTTACCCGAAGCCAGCCGGGCTGCGCTGGCGTGCCGAAGGTACGCTCATAGCTCGTCTCGTCGACGTGCTCGACCCCGGCAAATGCACGCGGGGTAAGAAACCCAAGCACGGCTTCGAAGTCGTAGGGCGGACTGTAGGGCAGTTGCAGCACGTGCACGCTTGTCGTGGGTCGGGCGGCTGAATTCTTGGGCAGAGGCATATCTCGGAGCTTGGGTGCCTTGCGGCCTGCTGCGCAAGTGAGTAATGCCATGTGCATAAGGCTGGCGTATGCTTGAACGGGTCACCCGCCCGGAGTTCCCCGCATGAAAGCAAAAGCTAAAGACAAGGGCCTGAAAGCCAAGGACAAGGCCGAGGCCATCAAGCGCCGCAAGGCGCCCCTCAATACCCCGACCGACCTCAGCGCCACGGCCACCCGGGACATTTCCGGCGCCCTCAATGCGTTGCTGGCCGACGTATTCGCCGTGTACCTGAAGACCAAGAATTTCCACTGGCATATGTCAGGTCCGCATTTCCGTGAATGGCACGAACTGCTCGATGGCCATTCAGCCGAACTGCTGGCCATGACCGACGACATCGCCGAACGGGTGCGCAAGATTGGAGGCACCACCGTGCGCTCGATCGGCCAGATCTCGCGCCTGCAGCGCATCAAGGACAACGATGCGGACTTCGTCACGCCCGAGGGGATGCTTGCGGAGCTGCGCCAGGACAATGTCCAGCTGATTGCCGAAATGCGCGCCACGCATGAAGTGTGCGCGGAAGAGAACGACGTGGCCACCACCAGCCTGCTTGAGAACTGGATCGACCAGTCCGAAAAGCGCGCATGGTTCCTGTTTGAGACGCTACGCGCCTAACTGCGAGGGGTCGTCGCCTTAAAGGTCAAGCGACACCGCGCTCCGGGGCACCGAGCAGCAAATGAGCGCATCACCCTCCTCGGGTGGGTCGAGGGGGTCGGGCTCGTAGCGAAGGGTGCCGTCGAGCAGTGCGCACTGGCAGTTGTGGCAGACCCCGGAGCGGCAGGACCAGCGGACGGGTACATCGCATGCTTCGGCTAGCTCAAGCAGCGAACCGAAGCGTGTGTGCCAGGGCACCGTCAGCCCACTTCGGGAGAACGTGACCAGCGGACCGGTACCTGCTTCTCCCTCCGGCAGGTGCACCGGACGGGTGGGCAGGGAAAGGCCGGGTGTCAATGTCGGCCCGCTGCCAAAGGCCTCGGAGTGGACATGGGCATCGGTAACGCCCCAGGCCTTGAGGTCGGCTTGAAGCTGTTCCATGAACGCCGTTGGTCCACACAGGTAGAAATGCGCGTCCTTCGGCGCGCCCATCGCCTGCACCGCGGCGATCGTCAGTCGTCCGCGTTGGTCATACTGCAAACCCAACTCGTCGCTTTCCGCAGGCTGGCTGTAGAACACCAGGCTCCGGCTTTGTGGCAGGTGTGCAAGGAGGGCGTGGGCCTCATCCTTGAATGCCTGGTCGGCGCCATCGCGCGCTCCATGCGCCCACCAGACCGCACGCTTGCTGGAAGTGGCCGCAAGGCTTCGGAGCATGGCCAGTACCGGCGTGATGCCGATGCCGGCACTGAGCAAGACCACCGGAAGCGCATCGTCACCCAAGGTGAATACCCCGCGTGGGGCGCTTAGCCCCACGAAGGAACCGGCGCCGATATGATCGTGCAGGTACTGGCTGCCTTCGCCCGCATCCCGTTTGACGCTGATGCGGTAGGCCTTGTCATCCAGGTACGCGGAAATGGAATAGTTCCGAAGCAAGGGCGGCAAGCCACCTTCGCGACTCATGCGCACCACCACGAACTGGCCGGGAAGGGGAGCAGGCAACGGCGAACCGTCTGCCGCTTCGAAGACGAAAGAACGGACCTGGCGGCTCTCAGGCGCAACACTCCGTACAAGCATGCGGCGAAAGCCTGCCCAGGCTGGCGGAAGACGGGCAGGTGCATCGGGTTCTCGCGAGGCGGCGAGCATGTCTTCGAATGACGACTGCCAGCCGGAGCTCAGTGCCGGGATGCGCAAGGCCCGTTCGAGGCCCGGAACATCGTGACCGGGCAAATACAAAAGCGCATCGACATCCGCGACCGAAAACCGCTCCGGGCCTTCGCCGACTTTTTCAATCAGGTCGCCGGCGCCGATGTCGCCTTCCTTGATGACTCGGAAGTAAAAGCCCGGCCGATGGTGGGACACCAGAAGCGCTGGCATCTGTGGATTGTTCATGCGCAACCCTACGCGGTAGCACGTTACGCGCGGTTGGCTTACTTCGAATACGGCATTGCCGATACGGTATCGGTCGCCGATGAATACCTCCGCATCCGGAAGGCCATCGATGGTCAGGTTTTCGCCGAACTGCCCGATCTCCAAGGGCGGCCGTTTGAGGAACGCTTCCCAGTATCGGTAGGACTCAAGCTGGTAGACCATCACCGCGCGGTTCGGACCGCCGTGACCGGCCTTGTCGGCCTGTCCGTCGCCGTCGATATTGAGGGTGCGCACCATGACGCGCCCCGTCACCGGCCGCTTGAATACCGCGGTGCGGACGACCTTGCCCTGCCAGGGGACATTCTGGGGCAATCCGACATTGATCGATATCACGGAAGCCATGGTCTACTCCAGCTACCGCCACATCTTAGCCCCGTAAACGCGTTGACGTCAGGCCAGCGCGGGGTAGGTCAACTTCGGCAAAGCAGACCAGGACAATATTGTTCAAGGCCCAAAGCCACGTGACGTCCGGCAACTTGGGCTCCACGTGAACGAAGCCCACGGAAGCGGCGGGTATGGCAATGACGATGAAAGTCGCCACGCCATACAGTGCACCCACGCCAGCTTTGCGCCACATGGGCGAGCCGTGGTCGATCCATGCGATGCAGCAGACAATCCAGATCCCGCCCAGGGTCTTGTCGAGATTGAGGTACGCCTTATACGGAACCGCATCCTTTGAAATCTGTCCCTGGAGCGCCACGGGATGCAGCCAGGCCTCGCCCTGGATCATCACCATCGCAAGTTCCATATTCATAAGCTCCTGGTCAGTCGTGCAGGGGCACGCCTTTGGTGGCCTTCTCGATGGCCTTTTTTGATCCCCGCAAGGCAATACCGACCAGTTCGGGTGTATCGGGATCCTCGGCAAGGAATGCCTGCCGATTGGCCTCGTCGTTACCGGTGCTGAACATCGCCTCGACGTAAACAGCGTGAACGCATTCGCGCTCGATGCCTATGCGGTGCGCTCGGGCCAGGTCCTCGGCGGACGCTGCGAAGACAAGTATCGGTTGACCAAGCATGCGGGCAAACGGTCGTCCGGCGGCGTCGACATAAGGCTCGCCCATGGCTTCCGGCGCGGTGCCTGCGATGCCCGTGGCCAGGAAGGCGGTGACGTTGAGTTTTTTCCAGGTGGCAAGGTCGTTACGGACGAAGATCGCGACGCGGGTGTCGAAGGTGGTCATGGAGTGCACGTGGGGGTCGTGGGTTAACCAAGTCTCTTAGCCGCGCTTGTTGGCGTCAACCTCCATAGGTCCCGGGTTGCTCGTCGCTTGATAACATTCGTTCCTGCATGTGTCCGCCGGTAACGATGGCGCGACTCGGCTTTACGAGAAGCTTGGGTTTGAGCTTCGTACTGTTCTAAGGCTTACGGCGGTGGATATCGCATAGCGTTCACGCCCAGCCAGCCTAACTTGACGGACCCATCCACCGGAGACCGTCATGTCCCACCTCGGCAGGAACAGCGGCATGTTTACCCGGGTCGCCAAGTCGGTGTCGTCAGCGGCCGGTCACCCGGCCACTTTCATCGCCGCGGTTGCCATCGTGGTGATCTGGGCGGCTTTAGGACCGGTCTTCAAGTTCGGCGATACCTGGCAGCTGGTGATCAACACCGGTACCACGATCATCACCTTCCTGATGGTGTTCCTGATTCAAAACAGCCAGAACCGGGATACCGAGTCGATGCAGATCAAGCTCGACGAGCTTATTTGCGTAATCAAGGACGCCAACAACGCGTTGCTTGATCTTGAAGAGCTTGATCAAAAGGAGATCGAGCGGATTCGCCAACGCTTCATAGCCAAGGCGAGGCGCTCCCAAGGGGCCCGCGACCGAGATGCCGATGACGATGGCGACGGCGCGAACGACGGCCGCGATACCTAGCTTCAATTCCGCCTGTTGACAATCTGCCGTATGAGCGTACTATTGATTATCAATAGTATGACCATACGGCAGAATCATGGGCTATTCACAGGCAGACAAGGCACAGAGCAGGGAACGCATCCTCGCGGCGGCTACCGCCCAGATTGCCCGGGGGGGCATGGACAGCCTGGGCGTGGCGGAAGTGATGAAAGATGCAGGCCTCACCGCCGGCACCTTCTATAGTCATTTCTCATCGCGCGACGACCTCATCGCCACTGCCGCCACCCGGATGATGTTGGCGGGCCACGCGCAGATCGAAGCATTGCTCGAAAAGGTGAAGAAACCTTCACTCAAGGCCATCGTTGATATTTACTTCAGCGACGAACACGTTGGCAGTGCGGAAACAGGGTGCGGGGTTTGTTTTCTTGTCGGCGAGGGCCGCTTTGGCGGCCAGGCGGTACGGCACGCCATCTCCGAACAGTTTGAACGCAGCGTCGAGCAGCTGCTGCCTTTCGTCGGCACCGGCGCGGTGGCCAGGCGCCGGGCCAGGGCAGTGCTGGCGTCGGTGGTGGGCGCAGTGAACCTTGCACGGGCCATGGAAGACCCGGCCGTCGCCAAGGACATCCTGACGGCAGCGCGCGAGCAGATTCTCGCCGGAAGCTAGTTCTTTATTTTCCCCTTTCCCCCTATCAGCCAGTAACCCTGGCGAGGTTGTCATATGAATGCTTCTACGTCTTCCATCAAAGGCAAGGCTCTTGTCACGGGCGCATCCACCGGCATCGGTGCGGTGTATGCAGACCGCCTCGCGCGGCAGGGTTACGACCTGATCCTGGTGGCCCGCAGCGCCGACAAGCTGGCGCAGGTGGCTTCGCGCATCACTGCCGAAACAGGCCGCAACGTCGAGACCATCACTGCCGACCTCACCGATGCCGCATCGAGCAAGCCGGTAGAGGCACGCCTGCGCGATGATTCGGCGATCACCATGCTGGTCAACAATGCGGGGCTTGGCGCGGCGTCGAAACTCCTGGAATCGGACATTGGAGACATGGAGAAGATGATCTCCATCAATGTCGTTGCACTCACGCGCCTGACGTATGCGGCGGTGCCGGCCATGGTCAAGCGTGGTACGGGAACCATCATCAATATCAGCTCGATCGTTGCCATTTCGCCTGAGCTTTTGAACGGCGTCTACGCCGGGACGAAGGCATACGTGGTTGCGCTGACGCAGTCACTCCAGCATGAACTGGGCGGCTCCGGCCTGCGCTTCCAGGCTGTATTGCCGGGCGCAACGGCAACGCCGTTCTGGGATACCTTCGGCGTGCCGATCGAAAACCTTCCCAGCGAGATCGTCATGTCGGCTGAAGACATGGTGGATGCGTCGCTTCGCGGCCTTGAACTGGGTGAATTGTTGACCATACCGGCGGTACCGGAAGCAGCGGATGTCATCCGCCTTGAGGACGCACGGCGAAACCTGTTCCCGAACCTGTCGCATACCGCACCGGCGCGTCGGTATACCGCGTAAGGGAATAAATCAGCGCTCGCCGCGGGTCGATACCAGCCGAAGAAACGCTTCGTGCTGGTAGCGGCTCATGCGGAGCTTCTGGCCGGTATCCATGGTGACCACGTGGTGGCCGTTGAACCATGGCTGGATGGTCTGCACGCGGCGAACGTTGATGATGGCCGAGCGATGGATGCGGGCAAAATGGCGGGGGTCGAGCCGCTCGGCGAGGCTGGTAAGGGTTTCACGCATGTCGTAGGCGCGATCGGCCAGATGTACTTGCACCGTATTGCGGGTGGCCTTGATCCACACGATATCCGCCACGTCGACGAAGATAATATGGTCGTCGTTTCGTACCGGCACGCGCTCGAGGTAGTCCGTGCGTCCTTTTAATGCGTCAAGCACCTTCTGGATGCCGGAGTTGTCTCCTTGCATGGCGACCCGGGCCTTGACCCGCCGCAGTGCCTCGGCAAAGCGTTCACGGCTGAAAGGCTTGACCAGGTAGTCCACCGCGTTGGTCTCGAAGGCACGCACGGCATATTGCTCGAAGGCGGTCACGAAGACCGTGGTCGGCATACGTTGCGCGCCGATGGTCGCCACGACGTCGATGCCGTTGATGGCGGGCATCTGGATATCCAGGAAGACAAGGTCCGGCGATTGCTCCCGGATGGCCTTAACGGCCGATGCGCCGTCTCCGCATTCGCCAAGCACTGCCATGTCGGGGTCGTCACGAAGCAGCCGGACGATGGCACGGCGCGCCACCGGTTCGTCATCCACGACCAGCGCGTTGATGGTCATGCCGACGCCACCTCCGGCTCGTCGTCCAGGTCCTCCAATGCGCGATAGGGCAGGTCAATGCGGCAGACCACGCCTTCGGGCCAGATCATGTCCAGTCGAACGCTCGCGGCATCGCCATACAGTTCCCGTAGCCGAAGTTCGGTGTTCTTCAGGCCGATGCCGTGGCCGGGCGCGGCATCGCTGGAGGCTTGTCCGGGCTCAAGCGTACTGTTCCGGTTACGTACCTCGATGCGCAGGGTGCCTCCCTCGCGCCTTGCTTCAATTTCCACGCAATCAGGTCCCACCCGCTGGCTGATCCCGTGGCGGATGGCATTCTCGACGATGGGTTGGAGGATCAGGCTGGGCACGGCGCAGTCAAGGGTATCGGGCTGCACATAGACGCGTGTGGTCAGGCGGTCTTTGAAGCGCATCTGCTGGATGCCCATGTACAGGTCAAGCAGCACCAGTTCGCGCCGGAGGCTGATCTCCTGGCCTGCCTGGTCGTCAAGGAAGGCGCGCAGCAGATCGCTCAGGCGGAGCAACATGTCTTCGGCGGTGAGGGCGTCCTCTTTAAGCAGGGTGGCGATGGCGTGCAGCGTGTTGAAAAGAAAATGAGGTTGCAGCTGGGATCTCAACGCCTGCAGGCGTGACTGTGCAAGCTGGGCCACCAGGCGGCTTGCTTCGACCTGGCGCCGCGTCTTCTCGGCTTGGAGTTGGGCGGTTTGTTGAATGGCAAAGAGGGCCCAGTACGTCAGCACGTCGCGCAGGATGTGCCGGCTGAACTGGTTGACCTGTTCGCCAAACGAGCTTGGTTCAAAAGGCGTGGAGACCAGGGCGCCGATCACCAGCGCCACCGCGGTAACGGCGAAGCTCGCCACCACCTGTATGCCGAGTTTCCGGAAGTCCACTGGAGCTTCCAGGGGAAACCTTGCGGCAAGTTCGAACACCAGCGGAGCCAGGGCGGCCCAGGTGTACCACTGGATCATCGACCACCGCAGGTAGGTGATGGCAGACCAGCTATGACCGTCCAGCTGATCATGGAGGTACTCCTGTACCGCGAAGAGCAGGACAACGGCAGTCCACAGTGCAAGGTACCGCGCCAACCCGATTTCGATCGTTCCCAGGCGAACTTTCATTGGAGGGTGCTCAAGGGGCGATGGGGCCATCTTAGACGCAGTTATTGCGGCGTCCAAAATTAGACGGCAATCCTACGATTGGCCCCTTTGCTACGACGATTCGTCCCGAATGTGTGGCGCCGGGCACGGCCGTTGCGGCCTGATGCAGACGACCCCCCGTCCGGAGTATCGTCATGCGCGCCTACCGCTTCGCCACCGTCGCTTCCGCTGTCGTTGCCGCCATGGTGCTTTTTGGCGACATGTCCGTCCATGCGTCGGAGCCCTCGACGGCTCTATCGCGGGCCCGAATTTTCACGCTGGTCAATGCCACCTCGGACAGCATGCTTGCCGTGGCCATGGCGCCGGCTAGCAGTGGGGAGTTTGTCGCCGTACCCCTGGGTGAGCCACTCCAAGGCGGATTGAACTCGGCCGCGTTTCGTATCGCGTCCGGTCCCTGCATGAGGGACGTCCTTGTTGATTTTAAGGGCGGCCGCCGTGCCACGCTCTCCAATGTCGACGTTTGCCAAGGTAGTGGGCTGCGCGTGACGTCGTCTGTCAACGCCGACTCCACGGTGACCTATTCCGGAAAGGCCGACGAAAGACAGGTCAGTCGCTAATCGGAATCGGTTGGCGGACGGTGGCGTTCCTGGCCGGTGCTGCGCTTACGGTGCCCTATTTCAATCGACAGGCAGCGCCGCAATTGAACGCGGTATCATGGGCACATGCCGGTATTTGCCATCAAGCGAATCCATGAAGCGCCCGAGCCGACCGATGGGCGTCGCGTCCTCGTCGACAGGCTCTGGCCTCGCGGCGTGTCCAAGGACCGTGCGGCACTGGACGACTGGGAGAAAGACCTTGCCCCCTCGGTCGAGCTTCGGCAATGGTTCAATCATGAGCCGGCGCGCTTCAAGGAATTTGCCGCGCATTATCTCAACGAACTACGTGCCAATCCGGCAGTCGATGTTTTTCTTGCAGCGGTGCACGGCCAGCACGCCACGTTGCTCTACGCGGCGAAGGACCCTGCGATAAACCACGCCGTGGTGCTCGCGCGCTATCTCAACAGGCGTCAGCCGAAGAAGGCCGAACGATAGCGTGGACAAGGAAGTTATCGGACCGGGCGCCTGTGTGCTGCGTGGGTTTGTCGACGACCCCGCTGAAATGGTGCGCACCATAACCGACATCGCGGCGTCCGCGCCGTTCCGCCAACTGTCCACGCCGTCGGGTGCGCCGATGCGCATCGCCATGACCAATTGCGGCCAGGTCGGCTGGGTAAACATTCGCAACGGGTATGGCTATGCAGCGGTCGATCCATTGACGGGTCACCCGTGGCCGCCGATGCCAGCCCTCTTTACCCATCTGGCCACGCAAGCTGCGGCGGAAGCCGGGTTTGCCGGCTACACACCCGATGTTTGCCTGATCAACCGCTATACCGTCGGCTCCTCGCTTCATATGCATAAGGACCGGAATGGGTATCTCAAGGACATGCCCGTGGTGTCGGTGTCACTGGGGCTGCCGGCCACCTTTCGTTTCGGCGGCCAGGGCAATGGCGAGCCGCCCCGGTCGATTCCCCTGGTAAACGGGGATGTCGTGGTCTGGGGCGGGCCGTCGCGGATGAACTATCACGGCGTGCTTCCGCTTGAAGCGGGCGTCCATCCGCTTACCGGGGACACGCGCCTCAACCTCACGTTCCGCGCTGGCGTGGTCAAGCCGGCGCGGCGCCTGGTTTCAAAAGCCCGGTAGCTGGGCCATGGGTGATTGGGCCTTGGCCGGCGGGGCAGGCAATGCGTGTTCGTGCTCAAGCAGCCACTTCTTCCGGTGCACGCCGCCGGCGTAGCCCTTCAGCTGGCCGTTCTTGGCGATCACGCGGTGGCAGGGCGTGACGATGGCGATGGGGTTGGCGTTGTTGACCTCGCCCACCTCGCGCGCGGCGAGTGGGTCGCTCATGCCGAGATCCTTCGCCAGTTGCCCGTAGCTGCGAGTTTCTCCTGCCGGAATGGCGCGGAGGGCGGCCCACACCTTTTCCTGCAGATCGGTGCCCGCCGTGACAACTTCCACGTTTTCCAATGCGGTCAGTTCGCCCCGGAAATAGCGGTCGAGTTTGTCGGCCAGGTCACGGGGCAGTGGGCCAGGCGAAAGCACGTGCTCGGCGTAGTGTTCGCGAAGCAGGCGGTGCATGCGCGTGCGGTGATCGGGGTAGTCCAGTGCGCGCAAGCGGCCGGCGTCGTCGGTGACCAGCAGGATGTCGCCGAAGGGGGCGGTGTATTGGGCAAGCGTCAGTTGCAGCATGGGTATTCTCCGGACAAGGGGCGGATGTCCTCCATGTCACGTAGCGTAGCGACAGGCGCCAACCTTGAAACTCGCTCCCTTGCGGTTGAATTCGGGTGCTGCCTGGGCCTAGAGGCCGAGGTCGGTGAGCCCCGGATGATCGGCCGGCCGGGGACCGGATAGGTCCCAGAAGAACTTCCGGTCGGCGACGGCGATGGGAAGATCGTTGATCGACGCATGGCGTGTGCGCATCAGGCCCGAGGCATCGAATTCCCAGTTCTCATTGCCATAGGCCCGGAACCAGTTCCCCGAATCGTCGCGGTACTCGTAGCTGAAGCGCACGGCGATGCGATTATCCTGCCAGGCCCACAGTTCCTTGATCAACCGGTATTCGAGCTCGCGCTGCCATTTGCGGGTGAGGAAGGCCACGATCGCAGCACGGCCGGTGATGAATTCGGCGCGGTTTCGCCAATGGCTGTCTTCCGTGTACGCCTTGGAGACGCGCTCAGGGTCACGGCTGTTCCAGCCATCTTCGGCCGACCGAACTTTCACGATGGCACTGTCGCGGTCAAACGGGGGAAGCGGGGGGCGGCTGTCGGACATGGGGCATCTCCGGGGGAACGGCAAGTTTAGAACAGTGCGCCAGGATTTCCTTGCGACAGGTGGTAAACCATATCGCTGGCCGCCCGTTCTTCATCTGCAGTACCCACTGCCATCATCCCAAGGGACCGGATCCATGCTTTTGAGACTTCGTTCCCCCAGGCCGCTTGGCCTTGCATTGGCCTGCGCCGCCGCACTTGCCGGCTGCGCCACGCAAGGCACGCCCAAACTCGCCATCAGGCCCCAGCATCCCCAGGACCTTGGCGGGCACTGGGTGATGGACCCTTCCCGAAGTGAAGATCCGGACGCGAAGATCGCCTTGCTGGCGTCCGAGCGCCAGGGGCAGGGCGGCGGTGGCCACCATGGCGGTGGGCATGGGGGCGGCGGTGGGGGCATGGGCGGGATGGGTGGCATGGGCGGCGGTCATGGCGGCCGCGGCGGTGGCGGCAATGCGGACAGCCCCGGTTCCACCCCGTCGTCCAGCACCGGGCAAGGTGCGGGCAGCGGCATGGTCGAATCGCTGCAGCGACGCGGGCTTATTCCCGACAAGCTGGATATCGTGCAGAAGCCCGGCGTGATCCTGCTCTCGCCCGATGGCCACCCACATAGCGTGTCGGTGGATGTCGCCTCGTCCAGCAGCCCGGTGGGCACGCAGGCGGGCTGGGACGGCGATACCTTCGTGGTGGTGCTGCATACCGCCGGCAAGCCGGACGTTACCCAGCGTTACTCGGTGACGTCGGACCGGAAATGGCTCACCGTCACCACCGACATGAAGATGGGTAAATCTTCCGACCTGAGCTTTATCCGGGAGTTTTCCGCGACGACACCACCGTAAGCGAAGGGCGCGTCGTCTCCGGTACTTGCGGGGACGGTGCAGTGGTGGCGGCGCGGGTGATGGCGTCGAGGAATTCCTGCGGCGGGCAATAGCCGTGGACGGCCACGTAGTGGTGCACCATCACCGGTGCCACGTAGGTCAGGCCGTGCAAGCCCCTCACCCGTATCTCGCCGTTGCCCTGCGTACCTGGCAGGAAATTCGGCACGGCGTGCCCGTGCGCATCGTATCGAAGCACCGGTGGTGGGCAAAACTCACATACGTGGTACCCGCGGAAGAGGTTGACCGGGTGGGTAATGAGTTCTTCCAGGATGCCCCTCAGGCGTTCGTCAACCGGGCCATGGCAAAAATAGTGCTCGTTCGAAAGCCAGCCGATATTGAGGATCTCCGAACGCATCGGAGCCCACTGGTATCGATAGGGCGTGAGGTCAGCGAAATGCATGGTGGAAACGGGCCCTCCGTCACGATCCTGCCACCGCCCGGGGCATGAAGAAAGTGCCAGGCCGTACTATAGGAGGCAATTCCCCTCCGTCGCCGTTCGATCCATGCCCGATTCCCAAGCACCGCGCCCGTCCCCGGCGTTTCGCCTGCAGGCGATTCGCAACAGCGGGCTGCTTGATCGCCGCGGCGAGGAACAGTTTGGCCACCTGACCGACCATGTGCGGGTAGCGATGGACGTGCCGGTGGCCATCATTTCCATCGTCGACGAGCACCGGCAGGTGTTCGCCGGCCATAGCGGACTGCCCGAACCCTGGGCGTCGATCGGGGAGACGCCGATCACGCATTCGTTCTGCCAGCACGTGGTGGAGGCGGCCCAGCCGCTGGTGGTATCGAATGCGAACCTGCACGGGTTGGTGCGGGAGAACCTTGCCATCGTGGACCTGGGCGTGATCGCCTACCTGGGCGTGCCGATCCACCTGCCAACGGGCGAACTGGTCGGCGCCCTGGCGGCCGTGGATACCCGGCCACGCGAGTGGACTGATAAAGACCTTAAATTCCTCACTTCGTTGGCGCGGGTGGTGGACAAGGCGATCGGACTAGGCGTGTCGGAACTGAAATACCGCACGCTGATCGAGGACATGAACGAAGGGTTCTATGCCGGCGAGGCGATCTGGTCCGGCGATGGCCACGTGGTGGATTTCCTCTTCGAGGAAATCAATCCCGCCTTTACCCGCCTTACCGGCCTTTCCAGCGCCACGGTGCTGGGGCGTCCGTGGTCGACGGTGATGCCGGCATCGCTCCAACCCATGCTTCCGGTGTACGAGCGCGTGTTGCTCACCGGCCAGGACGAAGTGGTGCACCACAAGTCCGAAGTACTGGGCGGCCGATGGTTCCTGATCCGCGTGCGCAAGCTCGACAGCTCCCGGTTCGTCGGTTTTTTCGAGGATGTCACCGAAAGGCGCCGCGCGGAGATCAACCAGCACCTGGTAAACCACGAGATCGGCCATCGCCTGAAGAATTCCATGGCCATGGTGCAGGCCATCGCCACCAGTACGCTGCGCGGCCTGGACCCGGTTCGTGTAAGCGTGTTCGAGCAGCGGCTGCAATCGCTCAGCGGTGCGCACGACAACCTGCTGGACCGGCAGTGGAAGGCTGCCAAGGCCCACACCATCATTGCCACCACGCTGGGCAAGCTCGGGGTGGATGGCCGGGTGGGTGTTTCCGGGCCGGATGTCGATCTGGGACCGAAGGCAGCGTTGACGTTATCGATGCTGGTGCACGAGCTTGCCACCAACGCGCTGAAACATGGAGCGTTGTCCGTGCTGCAGGGGTCGGTCGATATCGCCTGGAGCGTCGACGAAGGCACCGACGACGCATTGGTAACCATGCACTGGCGCGAACAGGGAGGCCCGCCGGTGGTGGCGCCCACGCACCGGAGTTTTGGCTCATCGTTGATCAAGATGGGCATGATGGGTAGCGGCGGTACCACCGTGGACTACCTGCCCGATGGCCTTCAGGCAACCTTCCGGGCGTCGCTGTCGCAGTTGCGGGCTGCCGAATTCTGATGGCTTTAGTGTTACCGGGTGAACTGGATGCTGGCGTAGAACGCCGAGCGATCAGCGTCGCGTGAGCGGTGAATGCCCGGGCCTCCCGATGCCATCAGTGCCAGGTGTTCAGTGATCGCATACGTCACGCCCAGTCCCAGGTTGGTGGATGCCGAGCCGCCCACGGTGTCCGCCGTCTGGTGGTAGATTTCCGCGCCAACGGAAAGTTTTTCACCGATCTTGCGCGAGACAGCCCAGCCCACCAACTGGTAGTTGCGGTTGCCCTGGCCGGGATTGATCTGGTAACCGCCACCGCCGAAGGTAGACCAATCCCCGGCGTCCCATTCCATCCATACCGGCAAGAACAACCCCACGTGCCTTGCGCCGAATTTGCGGCTGGCGGTGGGCAGGGTGATCGACGGATAGAACGCGGCATCGGGTGACAGGCTGCCTTCGGCCTGGTGCGCGAAACGGTACTTGGCGCCGAACTCGAGGTCGCCACGGCCCACACGGTGCCCATCGCCGTTCTCGTATTGCACGGGTATGTCAGTGCTCAGCTGCAGGTTTTCCGCGGCGCCGTAGTTGAGCTCAAGTCCCGCGTCGCCGCTCCGTTCGCGGTCGGCGTGTGTTCCCGTGGCGAACAGGTAGTTTTCCCAGTGACCGTGATCGGTGGGTTCGGGATCGTCGGTAATGTATGGCGGCCCGGCATAGGCTTGGGAGCTCGCTGCCAGCAAGGCGGCGGCGATGAGGTACCGGACATGGCCTGGTGGCAAGGTCGCCGCCGTCGATGGGCGTGCCTTGCGCGCTAGCTGGATCGTCAACAGTACTGCCCCGTCGGTTCCCTGGTGAAAGAATAAACTGTCATTTCCTAGGGTTTGCTTAAATTCGCATCCTTACGGTGGATGTCCGATCGGCCCGGTGGGCCCTTCCAGGCGCTCGCGATCCCACCGGGCAAGGTTTGCGGCAGCTTCGTAGGTGGTCTGCAAGAACGACAGCAGCGTTTCATCGGGGTCGTCGGCGGCCCGCACAGCTTCATAGGGCAGCAGGAATTCCCCGAGCGTGGTGTCGAAGTATGCAGCTTCGGGGCTGACCTTGTACTGGCTGAATCCTTCCGGTGCCGCATAGGCATAACTGTAGAATGCCGGCCCCGGCACCGGGCCGCCACCGGGCCAGAAGCCGGCGCTGGAGACTTCTTCGCAGTACGCCTCACGCGCCACTTCATCGGGCATGTTGATGGCGCCCCCCGGATGCGGTGGCGCGGACTTTCCCGAGAAACGCGTAACGGCAAGGTCGAAGGCGCCCCAGAACAGGTGGATCGGGCTGCATTTACCCCTGAACCGCGTGCGGAACACATACATCACCCGCTGCGCCTGCAGCATGGCGCGCCAGTAGGCGCGCGCCACATCGCCATCATAGGCGCGTTCCATCCTGTCTTTGTGGAACGGTATGGCGCCCTCGATTTCGCATGGCATGGCATCGATGTGCACCTCGATGCCAAGGCGCTCGAGCGCGGCCAACGCTTCTTCGTGGAACGAAGCCACGCTTCGAGGCATGAGTTCGATGGTTTCCGCGCTGCCGTCGGTGACGCGGATCACCGCACGGTCGTCCAGCAGGTCGAACTCGAATTCGAAGGCGCGATCGGCCAAGGGGATGAGCCCGGTGGTGAGGCCCCGGGCGGAGAGGTAAAGCGTGACCTGCCAACTCTGGTTGGTCCACGGGGTGAGAGCCAGGCGGATCTTGCCGGCGACCTGCGACCACAGGTGAAGTGTCGAAAGCGTGGGACCTGAATTCAGTGACGATAGATCTGGCCATCCATTACGCCTGCTTCGGGACATGGCGGTCTCCTACAACGACAGAGGATTTTAGGATACGCCCGTTGTTTGCCGGGCGTTGCGTTGTATCTTTGTCCGGATATTCGCATCGAAGGAGAGTCATGCATGGCGGGGGCGTCGGTTCGGCTGGATCCTTCCCACGCGCGCGGCATCTGGATGCGCGCCCAGCGCCTGCTGGGATCGCCTGCTTTCGGCGAAGGCGCCGCGGCGGTCGAGGCGGCGGTAAACCACCTGGGCTACGTGCAGATCGACACCATCAACGTGATCGAGCGTAGCCACCACCATATTCTCCATAGCCGGATACCTGGCTACCGGGTGGCGGACCTGGCCCAGGCCCAGTCGGTGGATAAATCGGTGTTCGAATACTGGGCGCACGCGCTGGCTTACCTGCCCATGGATGACTACCGGTATTTCGTCCCGGCCATGGACGCCTACCGCGAGAATCCCAAGTCCTACTTCGGCGCGGTGAACGATGAGGATTATCGCGCGCTGTTACGACGCATCCGCCGCGACGGGCCGTTGTCGATCCGTGACATCGACGACGACGTGCTGGTGGACAAGACCCACCCATGGGGCAGCCGCAAGCCTTCGAAGCGGGCGCTCACGTTTGGGTTCTTCAATGGCGATCTTGCCATCAGCCGGCGCGAGGGCATCGTCAAGACCTACGAACTGGCCAAACGCCATTTTGGCTGGCAGCGCCGTCCGGCAGGCTCCAAGCCCACCCAGTTCGCCCAATACCTGCTTGATCGCGCGCTGCGTTCACAAGGGCTGGTGAGCCTGGATTCCATCTGCTATGGCAACCTCGGCTTTAAATCCGTGGTTGGCGAGTTGATCGAGAAGGCTGCCAGGCGCGGGAAGCTCGTGGAAGTACACGTGGGCGAGGCCGTGAAGACGCGGCACTGGATCGAGCCGACCGAGCTCGAGGCTCCCGTGGTCCACGAACCATCGCGCGTGCATATCCTCTCGCCGTTTGATCCGCTGGTGATCCAGCGCAAGCGCCTGGCGCTGTTCTTCGGCTATGAGCATCGCTTTGAAGCCTATGTGCCCGCGCCCAAGCGCGTGTTCGGCTACTTCGCCTTGCCGGTGCTGGTGGGCGATGAGATGGTGGCGGCGCTCGATCTGAAAATGGACCGCAAGGCTGGCGAGCTTCGCGTGCAGAAGTGGACGTGGCTGGTGAAGCGGCGCGCGGGCCTGAAGGCCACCGTCGAGGAAGCCATGGCTCCCTTCGAGCGTTTCCAGCGGGGTGCGGCTTAACTAGCGCGTCGCGGCAGGGAAGGCGCGAAGTGACAGATGAGTGCCGTCCACCAGGTGCGTGTCGATGCAGCCATCGCCGGGACGCGGGCCTTGCTCGCCGGTGGGTCGAATCAGCGGGCGGCCATCGGTGTCGCGATCGGCTGAGTCTTCCGCTGCGCCCGCCATCACCGCAATGAATACCCATGATGGATCGCACCACGCTTCGATGTCGATGCGCGATCCCACCAGCGCATGCTGGCAGGCACGCTCGAGCATCGCGGCCAGCGCGTCGTCCAGCTGCGATGCTTCAACGGCCACGTGTGGAAGGTCCACTGGCGTTTCGATGTGCACCCAGTGCGCGCTGAAGAGCGACTTGGTGCGGCCGGCGGCGCGGGCGATGGCCGCATCGACGCTGCTCCGCGGTGCTTCGCCGGTGCCGGGCGGGTCTTGCAGCAACCAGGTGGAGGGATGGGCGAGGATGTCCTGGGGCAAGGCCTGCTGCAACATCTTTCGAGCCACTCCGGTGGATAGAGGATGCCCCTTAGGGGCGGGGCATACGCTCTCATCCAACGACATGGTTGGCGAGTACAAATATCGTAAAATTTTCCCAGGCCGTGGTCAGGGTGCGGCCTGCAAGGCCTGGTAGATGGTTTTGCCGATCTCCGCGAACAAGGCGTCGCGCTTGGCATCGGTGGCGGGCGAGTCGCGCAGGAAGACGCCTATCAGCACGCGGCGTCCATCGGAAAAGGTGATGATGCCCATGTCGTTGTAGGCGCCGGTGCGCCCATCGAGGGATCCTGAAGTGCCTGTCTTGTCGGCGAAGTCGATGCCCTTGGGCAGGCCCGCGCGCAGGCGGTTGGGAATCACCTGGTCGCGCATCAACTTCAGTAGCAGGGTAGTGGAGGAAGGCGTCAACAGCTTGCCGCTGGCGAGCTTGCCCAGGAAATCGACCGCCGCTTCGGGTGTCGTGCGATTGCGTGGGTCCACCAGGAATGCCGCGTAACCCTTGGCCAGGCGAGCGTCTTCCTGCGCGTCGGTTTCACCAGCGGGCGGCGGCGTGCCGTGCGGCAGCTGGCGGAAAACCTCGGCAATACCGGCTTCATCGATGTCCACGCGCATGCCTTCGATACCCGCCGATTTCAACTTCGCGGTAACCACGGCTGGCCCACCGACGAGCTTGATCAAGGCATTCACTGCCGTGTTGTCGCTCTGGCTTACCGAGCCCACCAGGAGCTCGCGCACGGTGAAACGGGTGCGGCCGGCCTTTACGGCGGCACCGACCGATGGCACGGCCGATCCTTCCTGTACGTCGCTGGCGGCCAGCGTGACTTCCTGGTTCAGTGTTAACTTGCCCTGGTCGACGAGGTCCAGCACCGCCGCTGCCACGGGTGCCTTGAACGAACTCATCATGGCGAACGGCTCAGTTCCGTTCACGCTCCAGTGCTTGCCACTGCCGACATCGACGACGGCAATACCGATCACGCCCGGCCGGGCTTTCGCGGCCAATCCATCCAGCGCCTGCTGCAGGTCGGCATGCACCGGGCTGGTTGCAGCCGCCGCTGCGAAGGCCTGGGGCGTAAGGCTGGTTGTGCCAATAGCGAGCGCAGCGACGGCAATGGCGAGCAGCTTGGGACGAAAAAGCATGCGGTGGAGCTCCATGTAGGACGGACGTCGGGAACAGTGCAATATTGTGTTTCGGAGGCCAGGATGCTTACAAGAAATGGCGATTTGCGGAACGATCAGGGCCGCTATCGTGGCATCTTCGAGAATATTTTCCTCCCTCGAGCGGGGCTCGACGCCGATGCTGGCTTCTGGCACATGCCCTTGGGGCCTTTGGGCGCCCAACATGCCCTCGTTTTTTCCACAATGAAGAGCATGGCCGATGGCGACCAAGGCATTCAGGCATCAAACCATCCTGGCAGCGATGCTGCTGGCGGGCGCCGGCTCCGCATCGGCCAAGCCAGGCGATTTGTCCGCGGTGGTGGAGAAGGCGCGAGCCACATTCAATGTACCGGGCATAGCGGTGGCCGTGATCAAGGACGACAAGATCGTCTTCGAGCAGGGCTTTGGCCAGCGCGCGGTCAACGACGCGCGCAAGGTCGATGCCCATACGATGTTCTGCATTGCCTCGAATACGAAATCGGTCACCGCCACGGCGATGGCGATGCTGGCCGACGAAGGCAAGCTTCGCATGGACGACCGGGTGGTGGACCACCTTCCATGGTTTGCCATGGCCGAGCCCTACGCCACGCGGGAGACCCGCCTGCGTGACATCCTGGCCCACCGAAGTGGCCTGGGCCCGCATGCGGGCGATCTGTTGTTCCTTCCGGCTACCTCGTACTCCACGCGCGAGGTGGTGGAGCATTTGCGCTACCTGCCCCTGTCCAGCGGCTTCCGCGATAGCTTCGCCTACGAAAACATCATGTATGCCGTGGCCACACTGGTCGTGGAACAGGCATCAGGCCAGTCGTACGGTGATTTCATCCGCGAAAGAATTTTCAAGCCGCTGGGCATGGCTGAGTCCCGGGTAGACGCCACGGAGCTGAAGCCCGGCGACAACGTGGTCATGGGAAATTTTCCCGAAGCGGACGGTTCCTTGATGCCGGTGGCGCCCCTGGCGTGGAAGAACAATCCGGGCGCGGCGGGCATCTACTCCAGTGTCCACGACATGGCCCTATGGGCCCGGATGCAGCTCGCTGAAGGGCGCCTGCCTGCCGGATCCAGGCCTTCCCGCCTGTTCAGTGCCCAGGCGCAGCAGCAGATGTTCACCGTGGTCACGCCGATCGACATCGACGCGGCGCCGGTGCCCGCGCTGGAAGCCGCCCAGCCAAATGCTTTTGGTTACGCCGAGGGGTGGTTTGTTTCGGATTTTCGTGGCCACAGGCTGGTCTGGCACACGGGAGGCTTCCCAGGGCAGGTCTCGGAAGTGACCCTGGTGCCGGACCGCCACCTGGCTATCGTGGTGCTGACCAACCAGGAATCCGAAGACGCCTTCAATGCCATCACCGAACATGTGATCGACGACGACCTCGGCGTGGCGCCCACGGATTGGGTGGCAGCCTACGCGCAGCGCGTTGCACAGCATGAAGCGGACCTACGGAAAAAGGACCAGGCCATCCAGGCCACGCGCGACGTCTCCGTCAAACCGGCGCTGCCTTTGGGCGATTACGCCGGTACCTATCGCGACCGCTGGTATGGCGATGTGTCCGTGACCCTCGACCACGGCGCCTTGCATGCCAACTTCACGCGTTCATCGCGCATGACGGCGAGCCTTGGCCCATGGCATGGCGACACGTTTCTGCTCAAGCTCGACGATCGCCAGCTCCATGCCGATGCGTTGGCGACGTTCAAGCTGGACGCGTCGCATCATGTGGTGGGGCTGGCGCTAAAGCGAGCCTCCGCCCGCACCGCAGCGGCCTACGATTACCAGGACCTGGACCTCAAGCGCGTGTCGCCTTAGACATGCACTTGGGCCGTGCAATGCTAGGGCGAGAAATTGATGACGGTATCGCTCAGCGGCATCTGGTCGTGGCGCGTGGATCCATCCGTCGGCCTCCACGGATCGCCCTGGCCGAAGATCTGACCTTCGGTTTCCGTGCCTTCGTAGCGAAACGTGTCGAACACGAACGGCATGCCTTCGGAGCCTTCGAAGGTGGGGCGGTTGGCAAGCTGGAAATGCAGGTGCGGGGCGGCGGAATTGCCGGACTGACCCAGCCGGCCGATCACCTGGCCGCGCTTGACGTGGTCGCCGGGCTTCACCAGCACGCTGCCGGGTTTCAGATGCGCGTAGCCGGCCCATGTCCCGGGCGCCACCTGCAGCACCACGTAGTTGCCGAACAGGCCATCAAGGGTTAACGACGCAGGCTCCGGCTGGGGTTGCAGGGGCGTGTTGTCGGGCTCGGAGTTGCGGCTGGCGGTGACCACGCCATCGGCGACCGCCAGTACTTCGGTGCCGTAACCCAACCAGTCGGCGTGCGTGGTGTGCGAGAGGTCCTTCACGCTATCACGCATGGCGTGGCCGTGTGCGTCCACGCCAACCAGGTCCAGCGCGTATCGCTGGGGGATCGTCATGTCGCCGTTGGCCACCACGATGCTTCCCCAGTGATGGGAGTGGGCATTGCCCGGTCCCTCATGGGCGACCCAGCGTCCGCCCTTCAATGGCGGACCCAGGCGTATCGGCGGCGTGGTGGATACATCCACTTGCACGCCGTCCAGCAGGGCGGTCTTGCCGCCCATGTCGAAATGCATGGTATGGCGCAGCACACGTGGCTGCACGCCCGCACGCGGGCTAAGGAACACGTAGATCGTGGCCTGCTTGCCCGGTTCGATCCGCAGCGGCTGGCCTTCTTCCTTCGGTACAGGTCTTGCCATGCCGGCGATGTCGGTGGCCGACCAGTGGGCGAGGGGCGTATCGGAACCGTCTGCCTTCACGTCCAGGTCGAGCGCGGCCAGCGGACCGGTATCGCCGTAGTAGTTGGTGATGTGGATTTCATAGGCCAGGTGCTGCAGGCCATCGGTGCCCATGACCAGGGTCGGGCTGAAAGGCACGCGTGCCTCCACGGGCGCCTGCACCACGGCGGCGGGTTTCGCCGCACCGGCGGCGAAGCACGCCGGGCTCAACATCACCACCAGGTACGCGGCTTTCGCCGTCCATTTGCACGACATGCAACCCCCTTTGTCCAGTGCGCCTGCCGGTTGGCCGGGCATCTACCGACGATGAGTGTCGCATGGGCGTGGATGGCATGGCGCCATGGCATGGATCGGTGCTTCAGGCCTGGTCGTGGCTGTAGACGATGAAGCCGTGGAATTTGGCGACCTTGTCGTAAAGATGTCGGGCGTCGGTGTTGTTTTCCTGCGTCTGCCAGTAGACACGCGACACGCCTTTATCGGCGGCACGCTGGTACACGCCGCGGATCAAGGCGCGGGCCACGCCCCTGCCGCGTGCCGCAGGCACCGTGAAGAGGTCCTGCAGGTAGCACACGGGCGCGATGCGCGTGGTGCTGCGATGGAAGAGGTAATGGGTGAGCCCCACCAGGCTCCCTTCGGCTTCGGCCACCAGCGCGAACACCGGTTCGTCTTCGTCGAAGAAACGATTCCAGGTGGCCTCGGTGATGGCGTCGGGCAGGGCGGTGGGTCCGCTCCTTCCATAGAACGCGTTATAGCCGTCCCACAGCGGGCGCCAGCGTGCCTGGTCGGCGCGCTCCACCGGGCGAACCTTGATGCCGCTTGCAATGGGTGTATCGGCCACGAGGCGCTCCGGGTTGGATGGGAGGCCGATGATTGAGCTGTTGGGTCGAACCGGCAATAGCCAGTTCGTCACGCATGGGCCATGCCACTGGCTTGGCCGGCGGGCAGCGGTGTATCAGTTCCGGGGAGCGGTGCGACGGCGCCCGCGCGAGATGAACCGGCGCGAGCGGGCAGTGGCGAGGGGCTTGTAGACACGGAAGGACGTGGGACGGGGTGCCGGACTGGTCTTCTCGGTCATCATGGGCGTGGACTCCCTGGCGGGTACGGAGGGCGTCGATCGCGCCCCTCGTCCACTATGTCGGCAGGTCGGCGGAATTCTTTAGTGGCAGACGGTCGGGGTCAGAGTAATTACTCTGATCCCGCTGGATCGGACGGATCACGGTCGGGTTCGTGTTCGACCGGATCAGGCGATGTGCCGCGGTGGGGATGCGGGGGGCCTTGGTCGGGCTCGATGGGGATGTCCGGTTCGCGGTGCATGGCACCCCTCCGAGGGTGGGTTAGACCCGGGATTTTTCCAGTCATGGAGGTGAAAGGAATGCCATGGCATCGTGAGGACGTCCTCGACGCTCGGCGGGGCGCTTTGCTAGGATGCATAGGCACATGCAGGAATTTACGATGATATCGAGCTTGCCGCTGCTGATCGTTGAGCCCGACAGCCGTGTCGCCGAAGGAGCCAGCCTGGCGCTGGAAGGCGAGGGCTACCGCGTGGTCACGGTGCAACGGAGCGGCCAGGCCCGCCTGTTGTTCAATGCGATGCCCCAGCTTGCCGTGCTGGTCGCCCATTGCGACCACCTCGATGACGACGGCGAGGACAGCTTCCTGCAATGGGCCGTTACCCAGCGCCCGGACCTGGCCATCGTGGCACTGTGCACCCACGACAACGGCGAGATGGAATTGCCGGATTCGTGCATACGGCTGGCCAAGCCCTTCGATCGCGACCAGTTGCTGCAAGCGGTGGCCGAATCCCGCCTTTGCGCCTTCAATCGCAAGACGGCTCGCGAAGGCTCCGATCAGGACGCTGCCTGAATACGCGTCCGCGAAGCTCCTGATAAACGATGGAAGGCCGCCCCAGGGGCGGCCTTCGTCGTTATGCCGGGGCTCCTAAGCGGAGCTACGGGGATTAATGCCGATCAGCGTCACGGATGGCGTCGTTCTGTTTGCCGACTTCCTTCTGAACCTTGCCAGCATTCTTCTCGATGTTGCCGGCGGCCTGCTTGCCGACATTGCCGGTGACCTTGCCGACGCCTTCCTTGATGGCGCCCTTTACCTCGTGCTTCGTACCTTCAACGCGATTCTTATCCATCGTATTCCTCCGTACCTGCGCGGCGCGGCAGGCTTGGATCTACCTTAGGTCGGCACCGTTCAGGCTCGGGTGAATTTCCCGGGCGTCGTAGCTTGCACTTTCGTCACGAACTTGAATGACGTTGGCTTGCGGTTAAAAGCACGTGTGATCCACCGCGCGACTCGATCGTAACGCTACCGCGACGGCATGCCGCCTAGCGTCCAGGTGCGGTCCATCTTTTGACCGCGTCGGAGTCTCATGAATTCACAGCGCACCGTTCTGTACGTTCCCTACAACGCGTCAGCGCATGGTCAATGGATGCTCCGCCGAGGATCGACCCTGGTGGGGGCCTACGCCACGCGTGCCGATGCCATGCGTCAGGCCCTTCAGATGGCTGGCGCCATACGCAACCAGAAAGGGGTGGACGTGGAACTGCGCGTGGAAGATGAAAGCGGTGTATGGGCGACGGTGGCGCCGACGCCCGCCGGCGACCCTTCCTGACGCCGAAAAAGTGTAGGTAGGCGCCTACATACAGGGCGCGCAATCAATGTTCTCCTATGAGCGTCCAGGTCATCGGTTCGTCTGAGCAACGGACAAGTGATCGGGGCATCTAGCCTTACCCCCTTAGCCGTCGTCGCCCCCCGTGCGACGACGGCATTTTTATGACCTCAAGGCTCTAGTCGCAGCTTGTGAGACAGCGCTGCCTTACACATGCGCTGTCATCCAAGGGGTCGGGCCGCATGTCGCATTTCCTCCGTACAGCCACGGCCCACGCCGACAGTGAAATCGCGCCCCGGCAGGCCGATGGCCAGCTCCTGGCCAGCCGGCTGCGCGAGAAATACCGCGACCGGGTCACCGGCAGCCTGCTGGTGCAAGGCCAGTCCGGCGACTATGTCCCATTTCCCGACGACCTGCCTGAAACCGTGGCCAACGCCTTGCGCGCACGCGGCATGACACGGATGTACCGCCACCAGGCCGATGCCTGGCGGGCCACGCAGGAAGGAAAGCACGTGGTGATCGCCACGCCCACGGCGTCGGGCAAGACGCTTTGCTACACCGCGCCGGTGCTGGCGGCTGCCCTGGCCGCCGGGAAGAAAGCGCTGTACCTGTTCCCGACCAAGGCGCTGGCCCAGGATCAGGTGTCGGAGCTGCTGGAGATCAACCGCGCCGGGGAGCTGGGCGTGAAAGCGTTCACCTTCGACGGCGATACGCCGGGTGACGCGCGTCAGGCAATCCGCCTGCACGGGGATATCGTGGTCAGCAATCCGGACATGGTCCACCAGGGCATCCTGCCGCATCACACCAAGTGGGCGCAGTTTTTCGAGAATCTCCGTTACGTGGTGATCGACGAGATCCACAGCTACCGCGGCGTGTTCGGCTCGCACCTGGCCAACGTCATCCGGCGCCTGAAGCGCATCTGCGCGTTCTACGGGGTGCGGCCGCAATTCATCCTTTGCTCGGCGACCATCGGCAACGCCGCCGATCATGCCCGCGCGCTGATCGAGGAAGATGTGTTCGCGGTGAACGAAAGCGGCGCCCCCACGGGCGATCGACACGTACTGTTGTGGAACCCGCCGGTGATCAACCCGGACCTTGGCCTGCGCGCCTCGGCGCGGTCGCAATCGAACCTGATCGCCCGCATCGCCATCAAGGCACGGTTGAAGACGCTGGTGTTCGCCCAGTCGCGGTTGATGGTGGAGGTGCTCACCAAATACCTGAAAGACGTTTTCGACCATGACCCGCGCAAGCCGCCACGCATCCGCGCCTATCGCGGCGGCTACCTGCCCACCGAGCGGCGCGAGGTGGAGAAACAGATGCGCGCCGGTACCGTCGAGGGCATCGTTTCCACGTCCGCGCTGGAACTGGGCGTGGATATCGGCAGCCTCGATGCGGTGATCCTGAATGGTTATCCCGGATCCATCGCCGCTACCTGGCAACGCTTCGGCCGCGCGGGGCGACGGCAGCGCCCGTCGATTGGGGTACTGGTGGCAAGCTCGACGCCGATCGACCAGTACCTGATGCGCCACCCGGAGTTCTTCATCGAGGCAACACCCGAGCAGGCACGCATCCACCCGGACCAGCCGCTGATCCTGCTCGACCATATCCGTTGCGCTGCCTTCGAACTTCCCTTCATCGGCAGCGAGCGATTTGGCCCGATCGACGCCGAACCCTATCTCGAGGTGCTGGCCGAAAGCGAAGTAGTGCACCAGGAAGGTGACCGCTGGGAATGGATCGCCGATAGCTATCCCGCCAATGCGGTGAGCCTGCGCTCGGTGGCCGATGGCAACTTCGTGGTGGTGGACCGCACCGATGGACGCCAGGTGATTATCGCGGAGGTTGATTATTCCGCCGCGGCGCTCACCCTGTACGAAGGCGCCATCCATATGGTGCAGTCGGTGCCCTACCAGGTGGAGCGGCTGGACTGGGAAGGGCGCAAGGCCTATTGCACGCGCACGCATGTGGATTACTACACGGACGCCATCGACTACACCAAGCTCAAGGAACTGGAGCGCTTCGATGGGGCGAACGCGGGGCAGGGCACTTGCCATCATGGCGAGGTGCACGTGGTACGCCGCGTGGCCGGCTACAAGAAAATCCGTTACTACACGCACGAGAACATCGGCTACGGGCCGGTAACGTTACCCGACCAGGAATTGCATACCACCGCGGTGTGGTGGCAGTTACCCCAAGCCGTGCTGGACTTAGCGTTCGCCTCGCGCCAGGCAGCCCTGGATGGATTCCTGGGGGCCGGCTACGCCCTGCACACCTCGGCCATCGTCGCGGTGATGGCCGAAGGCCGCGACTTGCAGCGTGCCGTGGGCAGTGGTGACGGGGGGTGGTCGGCGCAGGTGGATAACTCAGGCCGCGGACAGTTGCGCGGGGACGATGGCAGCCTGGCTGTAGTGGACGCGTTCGATCGTTTCGTGCCCACGGTCTACCTCTACGACAATTTCCCGGGTGGCGTAGGGCTGTCCGAGCCCTTGTTCGTGCGTTCGGCCGAGCTTCTGCGCATGGCTTTGCAGAACGTGGAACGTTGCCCATGCAAGGCAGGTTGCCCGGCCTGCGTGGGACCTGTGCTGGCGGCGGAGGAGAAGCGCGAGGAAACGCCGAAGGTGCTCGCCCTTCGTGTGCTTGGCCTGTTGGATGCTCCGGCATGAGTGAACTGGCGCTTCGCCTGGCGCGGCTTCGCGGCCAGGCGGGTTTGTCGCAGGCAACGGCTTCTTCATCGTTGCTGGCGCCAAAGTCGGCTTCGATCCCGATGGCGCCGCCTTCATCAAGCGGCAACGCGCCTGTCGATCATTCGTTGCGCGAGAGCCTGCGACGCCTCGCTGGCCTGCGCGATCGCGCCATCGGTCGCATCGAGCACGGTTCGCGCGATGTCCCCGGCGACGAGATCGCCCCGGGCCTGCGTTACCTGGAACGGCGCCACGCGGCGCCGGCGGTGCCTGTGGATTTCGACCTGAGATTTGCCCGCCTGGATGCCGCGCGGCGCGAAGACGTGCTCGCCTTCGATACCGAGACGACGGGATTGGCCGGGGGTACGGGCACCCGTGCGTTCATGATCGGCGTGGCCCATTGGCAGGGCGATGAGCTGTGCGTGCGGCAGCTGTACCTCACCGCGATGTCGGGGGAGGCGGCCATGCTGCGGACGTTCGCCCAATGGATCGAGCCGCGCACGGTGTTGTTGAGCTACAACGGAAAATCCTACGATGCGCCATTGTTGGCCACGCGTTACCGCCTGGCGCGGATGGCCAATCCGCTGTCGGGCCTGCTGCATGTGGACCTGCTGCATCCGATGCGCCGGCGCTACCGGCAAGTGTGGGAGAACTGCCGCCTGGCCACGGCCGAACGCAAGCTGCTGGACGTGCTGCGCGAAGACGACCTGCCCGGCGCTGAAGCGCCCCGCGCATGGTTGTCTTATCTGCGCGGCGGTGCGTCGACCAACCTCAAGCGCGTGGCCGAGCACAACCGGCAGGACCTGCTGAGCCTTGCAGGCTTGTTGGTGACCGCCCATGGCTGGAGCGCGGAACATGGCCTTCACGTTGGCGGCGGCACGATGCCAGTGCCACAGGAGCACACCATGGCCGAACGCGAAAAACCCAAACGTAATTCCGGTTACCCGGAAACCAACCCTGAGCCACGTCCCGCCGACGGCAGCAAGGTGCCGGGGACGGGTAGCCCACAGGAACACCAGAACATGCCGAAGGACAAACCGGGCAAGCGCTAGGCGCTTGCCCGTGTGCCTTCAGGCTGCAACCTGCAGCGGCAGAGCCTGCACCACGGCGCGGGCACGTTCGATGGCGGCCTTCTTGTGGTTGTCGTCGCCCATGGCCAGGCCTTCGGCGCGGACGAATTCCACTTCTTCCACGCCAAGGAAGCCGAACAGCGCACGCAGATATGGCTCCTGGAAATCCATCGCAGCCGCCGGTGCCTCAGCACCATAGGCGCCGCCGCGCGAGGACACCACGATCACCCGCTTGCCGCCGGCCAGGCCCTCGGGGCCATTGGCGGTGTAGCGGAAGCTCACGCCCGCCACGGTGATGCGGTCGATCCAGGCCTTCAGCTGGCTGGGAATGGAGAAGTTGTACATGGGCGCGCCGATCACCACGATGTCGGCGGCGAGGAATTCATCCACCAGCGCCTTGTTCTGCAAGGCTTCCGGATGGGCCGGGTCGGCGACGGGGCTCCAGTGGTCCAGGCCCAGGACGGCGAGGTCGCGGTAGGTGACTTCCAGGTTGGAATAGGCATCGCGGAACCGGCCCACCACCGACTGGGTCAGTTCACGGGAGACCGAATAAGCGCCCAGGGCGCTGGCGTCGATATGGAGCAGTTTCATGGCTTGATCCTCGTTCGGGTTGCGGCGGAAGCGCCGCGACTGGAAACAGGGTAAGTCCGCGACAATCAGGCGATAAGCTGGCAGAATCGGGACTAATCGTTCACGCCGGGAAACGACATGGTCTCCATGGGTGGTGCGCTCCAGGACCTCAACGACCTGTATTTTTTCGCCGCTGTCGTTGAGCAGGGCGGGTTTTCGGCCGCCGGCCGGGCCTTGGGCGTGCCCAAGTCGCGCCTGTCCAAGCGCATCGCCCAGCTTGAAGAGCGCCTTGGCGTGCGGTTGCTCCAGCGCACCACGCGCCGGTTCGTGGTGACGGAAGTGGGCGAGCGGTTCTATGGCCATTGCCGCGCGGTGCTCGAGGAAGCCCAGGCCGCGCAGGACGCCGTGGATGAACTGCGCACCGAGCCCCGCGGCACGGTGCGGGTGAGTTGCCCGATCTCCCTGGTGCAGTCACTGCTGGGGCCGATGCTGCCGGAGTTCCTGGCCATGTACCCGAAGGTGCAGGTGCGCCTGCTTTCCAGCAATCGACGTGTGGACATCATCGGCGAGGGCTTCGACGTGGCCATCCGCGTGCGCGACAAGCTCGATACCGATGCCACCATGGTGCTGCGCAGCTTCGGCGGGTCGCGTGCGCTGATGGTGGCTTCGCCAGGGTTCCTGGACAGGGCAGGCCGTCCGTCGAAACCCGTGGACCTGGCAAATTTTGCCGCCCTGTCGATGTCCGAGCACGATGGCGCGCAGGTATGGGACCTGATTGATGCCACCGGCAGGCGCGAGTCGGTGGAAGTGCAGCCGCGCTTGGTCACCGGCGATTTCAACGCCTTGCTCGATGCCGCCTTGCAGGGCACCGGTATCGCCTTGCTGCCGGAGGAATTCTGCGGTGCGGGCATTGCCAGCGGTCAGCTGGAATGGGTGCTGCAGGACTGGTCCACCGCCGAGGGCATCTTGCATTTTCTTTATCCCAGCCGTCGTGGCCTGCTTCCCGCCGTCCGCGCCTTCGTCGACTTCCTGGCCGAACGCCTGCCGCCGGCGCGTGCGGCGCGCCTTGAAAAGTGCAAGGAAGTGGGCCGTGCTACGATGCTTGGCGTTTAGCCGTCCAAACCTTAAGTAGGTGAGCATGCAGATCGAGACCAAACTGCCGAAGGTCGGCACCACCATCTTCAGCGTGATGAGCCAGCTGGCGGTGGAGCACAAGGCGGTGAACCTGGGACAGGGTTTCCCCGATTTCGAAACACCCGAACCCTTGCGCGAAGCCTTGACCCGCGCGATGGCCGAGGGCCACAACCAGTACGCGCCGGGTATCGGCCTGGGAGCGCTGCGCGAGCAGATCGCGATCAAGACCGAGCGCCTCTACGGCCGCCATGTGAGCCCTGACACCGAGATCACCGTGACCTCCGGCGCCACCGAGGCGATCTTCGCCGCTATCGCCGCGGTGGTGCGCGCGGGCGATGAAGTGATCGTGTTCGACCCGGCCTATGACAGCTATGAACCGGCGATCGACCTGCAGGGCGCGGCCGCGGTGCACATCCCGCTGTCGTTGCCCGGCTTCTCCATCCCGTGGGAACGCGTGCGTGACGCGATCACGCCGCGCACGCGGATGATCATGATCAACTCGCCGCACAACCCCTCCGGCGCGGTGCTGGCAAAGGACGACCTCGACACCCTCGCCGACATCGTGCGCGATACCGGGATCATCGTGCTCTCCGACGAGGTCTACGAGCACATCGTGTTCGACGGCGCCGTGCACCAGAGCGTGCTTGTCCATGCGGAGCTTGCCGCGCGCAGCTTCGTGGTGTCCTCGTTTGGCAAGACCTACCACTGCACGGGCTGGAAGGTGGGTTACTGCGTGGCGCCCAAGGCGCTTACCGCCGAATTCCGCAAGGTGCACCAGTACCTTACCTTCTGCACCTTCAACCCGGCGCAGTGGGCGTTCGCCGAGTTCCTGGCCAGCGCGCCGGAACACTACCTGGAACTGCCCGCCTTCTATCAATCCAAGCGCGACCGCTTCCGCGACCTGATGAAAGGCTCGCGCTTCGGCTTGCTTGATGTCCCCGGCGGCTACTTCCAGCTGGCCGACTACAGCCAGATCCGTGACATCGACGACATCAACTTCGCCGAATGGCTGGTGCGCGAAGGCGGTGTGGCCGCCATCCCACTCACGCCTTTCTACGCCACGCCGCCCGATACCCGCCTGATCCGTTTCTGTTTCGCCAAGGTGGACGCCACCATGGAAGCCGCCGCGGAGCGCCTGTGCAAACTCTGACCGTTTCCCTGGTGCAGGGCGCCACGCGCTGGCACGACCCCGAGGCCAACCGTGCCTATTACGGCGATCTCGTCCGCCGTGCCCCGGCCAGCGACCTGTTCGTGCTGCCCGAGACATTCCTCTCTGGCTTTACCAACGAGACGCTCGGCAACGCCGAATCGATGGACGGTCCTGGCGTGGCCTGGGCGCGTGAGCTGGCCCGTGAAGTGAACGCCACCATCACCGGCAGCATCGTGATCCGGGAAGGCGAGACCAACTTCAACCGCATGCTGTGGGTGTCGCCCGATGGCTCGTTGTCGTACTACGACAAACGCCATCTGTTCCGCATGGCCAACGAACACCATCGCTACGGCGGGGGTGACAAGCGCCTGGTGGTGGAACTGAAGGGCTGGCGGATCCTGCCGCAGGTCTGTTACGACCTGCGCTTCCCGGTGTGGCTGCGCAATGCTCGCCGCGAGGACGCCGAAGGCGGCATGGACTACGACCTGGCCATCTTCGTGGCCAACTGGCCGGCACCACGCCGGCAGCCGTGGCGCACCCTGCTGCGCGCCCGCGCGATCGAGAATTTAAGCTACGTGATCGGCGTGAACCGCGTGGGCGTGGACGGCAATGACTTGCCCTACGCCGGCGACAGTGCGGTGATCGATCCGGTCGGCGAGCCGCTGGTTGAACTGGGTTCGCTCGAGCAGGTGGTGACGGTGAAGATCGACCCGGCACCCTTGCTCGCCCATCGCGAGCGATTCCCGGCGTGGATGGACGCTGACGAATTCACCCTGCGCTGATCATGCCACCGGGGTCAGAGTATTTACTCTGACCCCGTGCCTCCCTTACACGAACATGCCGCCCGAGGCCTCGATGCGCTGGCCGTTGATCCAGCGGTTGGCCGGGGAGAGCAGCGAGGCGATGGCTGGGCCGATGTCGTCCGCCTCGCCCGCGCGGCCAAGGGCGGTATTGGCGGCCACCATCCGGTTCACTTCCGGGTTGTCGCGCACGCTGCCGCCGCCGAAGTCGGTGGCGATGGCGCCCGGGGCGAAGGAGTTGACGGCGATGCCGCGCGGGCCCAGTTCCTTGGCCAGGCACCTGGCCAACACTTCCACCGCACCCTTCATCGATGCATAGGCCGACACGCCGGCCATCGAGAACCGGGCCAGCCCGCTGGACAGCATCACGATGCGACCGCCGTCGTTCATCAGCGGCAGCAGTTTCTGGGTGAGGAAGTACGGCCCTTTGACGTGGACATGCATCAGGCTGTCGAACTGCGCCTCGGTGGTATCGGCGAATGCCGCATGCAGGCCCGTGCCGGCGTTATTCACCAACTGGTCGAACTTGTCCGTGTTCCAGATTGTTTTCAATGCCTT
>Ga0307510_10000048_pt1 | contig 91952 bp, 75 predicted proteins | sample 12_EM_MG_FD_207224 | JGI IMG/M metagenome (GOLD analysis project Ga0307510, IMG submission 207224) | Populus trichocarpa ectomycorrhiza microbial communities from riparian zone in the Pacific Northwest, United States - 12_EM | ecosystem: Host-associated > Plants > Roots > Unclassified | place... | reverse complement strand
GGTCCGCCAACATCCCGCCCGGCAGTTGCATGAGGGCGTACCCAATGAAGAAGGCACTCAACACCCCGCCCATCCCCAGGGGCGAGAGGCCGAAGTCCTTTGCCATGAAGGGGATCGCCGTGGCAATAGCCATCCGATCCATGTAACAAAGCAGATACGCAGCAAACAGCACTGCCAGTATCCAGTGGCGGCGCTGCCAATGCAGGTTCTTCATCGGCAGAGTGTAGGAACCGGTCAATCTGGCGTAAATGACAATAGCTGGCTAATATCCGCCAATGCCGAAGCCGCCCAACGTTGCCATTCTCACCTTCCACGGCTGCCAGGTGCTCGACGTCACGGGCCCGGCGATGGTGTTCCAGGCAGCCAATGATGTTTCCGGAAAAGAGCATTACAGCGTCCACATACTTTCCCCGAACGGCGGAATCATCCGGACCAACAGCGCGGTGGAGCTCGCGACCAGACCACTGAGCGACCTGCCACCGCGAGCGATTGACACCCTGCTGATCGCGGGAGGCGAGGTGTCAGGGCTGACGGTGCTGGCGGCTGACAGGGAAGTGCGTAAATGGGCCATCCACGCAAGCACGAAGGCGCGCCGCTACGGTTCCATTTGCACGGGCACATTTGCCCTGGCGCGCTTCGACCTGTTGGGCGGCAAGCGGGTTGCCACTCACTGGTCTGCCTGCTCAGAGCTGGCAGCACTCTGTCCCGAGGCCCACGTGGACGCCAACGCGTTGTTTGTGAATGACGGCCGCTTGTGGACATCAGCCGGAGTTACTACCGGAATAGACATGAGTCTCGCCATGGTGGCCGCGGACCTGGGTGACGTCATCGCCAACGCCATCGCGAAGCGCCTGGTCTTATATGCGCGCCGCCCGGGGTACCAATCTCAGTTCAGTCCGGTGTTGAGTGCCCAAAGTCATGCGGATGCGCCGTTCGCGGAGCTGATCGAGTGGATCCGCGAGAATCTGGCCGGATCATTGGAAGTACCGAAGCTCGCCGCGCGCGTTTCAATGTCCGAGCGTACTTTCCTCAGAAACTTCACGCGCAGCATGGGAGTCACACCGGCTCGCTTCGTCGAAACTCTGCGGCTCGATCAAGCTCGCGTTTACCTGGCGGCAGGCATGTCACTCAAGGAGATAGCCACCAAAGTCGGTTATCTGACCGGCGCGCAACTCTCCAAGGCATTCGATCGCCGCTTTGGCATGAATCCTTCGCTGTTCCGGGAGTTGCACCACCGCCCCGATTCGGGCGAGCTACCGGCCTAGCCCGTCACCCTGCCCCATTGGCGGATATTAGCCTGCTATTGTCATTTACGCCGAGGGTACCGTTTTCCACAATCGCAAAACTTGCAAAAAAAGCAACTTTGCCCGGGGGACGATACATGGGGACTCATACTGCGCGGCGCCCAGCCGGCGCGCGCTCGGCGAATCGATCACGCGTGTCATCGGCTCTCATCACGGTGACGCTCGCCGCTGCCGGATCGCAGGTGTTGGGCAGCGAAAGTGGCAATGTGGCCGTGCAAACGGACTCGACTGCCACTGCGGAAAAGGATGCACCAAAGAGTTGGGCAGGCGACACGGTCATCGTCACGGGCAAGCGCGATGGCTACGTTGTACCCGAAGGCGGTTCCGCCACCCGAACCAACACGCCGCTGATCGAAGTACCGCAGTCGGTTCAGGTTCTGACCAGCTCGTTGATCGCGGACCAGGATCGTCGCACGCTGGCCGACGCTCTGGTCAACGTGTCAGGCGTGACTCCCACCAAGCCGGAGGAGTCGGCAATAGCGCAGCCGCTCGTGCGCGGCTTTCCCGCTGAGATCTACCTGGACGGCTTGCCGGCTTTCGGCATCAACGCACTGGCCGACCCGACGAGCCTCACCGGTGTCGAACGGATCGAGGTGGTCAAGGGACCTACATCGACCGTTTACGGCGGCGGTGCCGGGGCACCTCTGGGCGGGCTCATCAACGTCGTCTCCGTGCGACCGAAGAGCGAAGAAGGCGGCTACGTGGCCTTCCGCGCCGGCAGCTTCTCGACTGTGAACCCGTATGCCGATTTCAATATGCCGTTCGGAGACAAGGTCGCCGCGCGGATTACGGGCGAGTACCAGCGCAATGACAGTTGGATCGACCAGGTGAAGGGCGAGCGCTGGTCCATACAGCCGAGCGTGTCCTTCCAGCTCGATGACCAGACCGAACTGTTGGTGCGCGGGAAGTATGACCGTCGCGTCCAACTCGAATATTCGGGCTTGCCGGCGGATCAGGCGGTCGCCGGCCAGCTCGCGCGCAGTGCGTTTCCGGGTGCGCCCATCGGCCAGCCGCGCAGCACGATCGTCAACAAGTTGATCACACCCGAGCTGCGGCACAGTTTCAATGACAACCTGCAGCTGACCGTCACCGGGCGCTACTACTACAACCGGTACGAGGAGTATGGCAGCTTCGTTTATCCGAGCTTCATCGGAGCCGATCCAGCCACACCGACCGTCTACCCGATCTTTCCGATCTATCTGCCGGCGACGGTGAAGGAAGCCACGGTCGACGCCAACCTGCTGGCGAAGCTGCAGGTGCTGGGCGGCAGCCACGAGCTCCTGGTAGGCGCCAACTACGATCACACGAACTACGACACGGGGATCAGTTTCGATTTCACGCCCGTGGGTCTGCTCGACCTGGCACACCCCACCTACAATCTCGCGTTCGGACCGGCACTTCCGGTGCTCAGCACCCAAACCGACACCTACAAAACGATCGCCGGCTATCTGCAGGACCAGGCGACCTATGGCCGACTTCATCTGTCCGGCTCGCTGCGCTATACGCAGTTCAACTTCCAGCGCCAGGAGACCGAGCTGGACGCCACTTACCGTCGCGTGAATCCGAGGGTAGGAGCGACGTTCGATCTGATGCCCGGTGCTGCATTGTTTGTGGGATATGCGACGGGATTTCGCGGCGCCATTCAATTCACGGCCCTGCCCGGCCAGGTCGTCAAACCAGAGACGTCGCGCAGCGTAGAGGGTGGCCTGAAGCTGGCTCTGACCGAAGCTCACGTGTGGGGCACGCTCGCCGCATTCGAGCTGACACGCCGCAACGTCAGCACCGTAGACCCGGACAACCCGCTGTTCTCGATTCAGACCGGCGAGCAGCGCTCCCGGGGGTTTGAGACGGATCTGACGTGGGAGCCCATCCGCGCCCTGTCGATCCTCGCGAACTATGCGTACACCACAGCTGAGGTGGCGGAGGACACAGTCATTCCAGTCGGCGAAAAACTTCCGCGCGTACCCAAACAGAGCGGCCGCATCGCAGCCCACTACCGGGTGCTCACCGGGCCCGCCGCGGGACTATCGTTTGGCGCAGGCATCACCGCGTTTTCTTCGCGCGAGGACTTCCTGCCGAACACCGTATCAGTGCCGGGCTACGCTGCCGTGGATGCGCAAGCCTCATACGACTACGACCGTTACACAGTCACCGTCTCGGGCGTCAACCTGGCCGGGCGCCGCGCCTTCGACACGTACGAGTACCTTTCACCTGTCGTGATCCCAACTCAACCGCGCTCCGCCTATTTGATGCTGAAAGCCCGCTTCTAAGGGACAACCGAACATGACCAACATCGATCGCCGCACTGCAATTCTGCTGTCCCTGCTCGCCCCTTTGGCCGCGGCCGCAGAGGCGCCGAAGTCCGATCAGAAGAAGACCGGGAGTGATCAGATAGCTCTGTTGATTTTCCCGCAGATGACGATCCTCGATCTCATCGGACCCCATTTCATGTTTTCTTCACTCATGGATGCCCAGTTGTTTCTGGTCGCGAAGTCACTCGATCCAGTGACCAGCGACTCGGGAGTGACCATTCTGCCGACCGCAACATTTGATACCTGCCCGCGTGACCTCACTGTGTTGTTTGCACCGGGCGGTACCGACGGCATGCTGGCGGCAGCGAAGGATCCGCAGACGCGTGCTTTTATGGCTGATAGAGGCTCACGAGCGAAATACGTTACCAGTGTTTGCTCGGGCTCGATCATCCTCGGTGCGGCGGGGCTGTTGAAGGGGTACAAGGCGACTTCACACTGGGCGTGTCGGGATGCGTTGGCCGGATTCGGCGCGATCCCGACAGACGCTCGTGTGGTACGGGACCGCAACCGCATCACCGGCGCGGGCGTAACCGCCGGGATCGACTTCGGCCTCACCATGGTTGCGGAGCTTCGCGACAAGCACTATGCCGAGTGCATCCAGCTCCTGGGCGAGTACAGCCCCGACCCGCCGTTCCATTCCGGGTCAATGAAGACTGCGTCCGCCGACGTGAAAAAGACCATGGTCGAGATGCTCGCCCCGTTCACGAAACAGGCCCGCGAGTTGGCGGCCACGGTAAAGAGCTGAAGTGATTCGTTTGCAGTGGACCGTTTCGGCCTGTGTCCTGGGACTTTCGGCATGTACGATTCCGCGTGTGGAGCAACTGCACGACCGCGCCAATCAACTCTACGAGACGCGTTCTTCTCTTTCCGCGCCAGTTCAGAAAGAGTCGGTGGACGCGGATGGCGCCGTTCGAATTGCGCTACTCAAAAATCCACAAGTGACGGCCATCTACTCCCGACTCGGGTTTGCGCGGGCCGATCTATACGATGCCACGAGGTTATCCAATCCAGTCCTGGGTTACGCAGGCCTATCAGGGGGCGGTTCCCGAAAGACCGATTGGAGCTTGTCGCAGAATTTTACCGAGCTGTTGTTTCGTAGGTACCGTGTAGCCGGCACACGGAGCCAGGTGCTCCTCGCCGAACAACACGTTGCACAGAATCTGCTCGAGCTGGAGGCGAACGTTCGGGCGGCCCATGTTCGCTATGTAGGCAATCGAACAGTCGCGGCGATGCGAGATCGAATCGCCACCAGCACGCGCGTCGCGGCCACTTACGCGCAGCAACTTTTCGATGCGGGCAATATCTCCAAGCTGCAGCTCGCACGCATGCAAGAAGCCGCTGGCCTGGCACGAGCCGACCTGGTACGCGCACGCGTCGATGAGTTGGGGGATCGCAATGCGCTGCTGACACTCCTGGGGATGAGGAGTGGCGAGGCAGTCACGTTTGTTGGGGACTACGCACTGCCGGCGGCGGACCTGCCGGTGACATCGGACGTGCGGTCGTGGGCTCTCGAGAATCGTCTGGACCTGCTGAGCGCGCGAGAGGCACTGCGATTCGCTTACGTTTCCGATACTCATACTCGCCGATGGCGCTGGTTGGGAGAAAGCAGCATTGGGATTGCTACGGAGAAGGACGGAGCTTCGAACGCTAGAACGCTCGTGGGTCCCAGCGCCAGTCTCGAGATCCCCCTCTTCAATCAAGGCGCGGGCTCGGTTGACCGCGCCCGCGCCACCGTTGAGTCTCTCAGGAGCGATGTGGATGCACTGGAGTTGTCCATCAGTAATGACATTTCAACCCGTGTGGCCGCGCTCGCTGCGGCACGCGAGTCGGTGAGCCTCCATCGGGAGAAGCTCATTCGGGTCCAGCGCACTATCGTGGAGGAGAGCCGGAAGCAGCAGAATTACATGTTGATCGGCGCATTTGATCTGCTGGCAGTCAAACGACATCAGTACGAGGGGTACGAGTCCTATGTTGGAGCCCTTCGCAACTATTGGTTGGCTTACGTCGAGCTCATCCGCACTACTGGAGGTCGATATCCGGGAGCGAAACCAGGTTCGGACGGACAGCGCATGGAAGGACAACCATGACGTTATCTCGTCGTACCTTGATCGTTGCCGCAGGCACTGCAGCACTTGGAGCCACGGTAAACGCCCACGCTACCGCACCGCACCAGCAAACGGCCCCGGGTTCGGTCCGGACGCTCAATGGCTGGACGCTGCCTTACAAAATGAAGAACGGAGTAAAGGAGTTTCACCTCGTAGCTGAAGAAGTGGACCACGAATTCGCGCCGGGATGCCGGGCCAAGTGTTGGGGATATAACGGCAGCACGCCGGGCCCCACCATCGAAGCTGTTGAGGGTGACCGCGTCCGTATTCTCGTGACCAACCGCCTGCCCGAAGCCACCTCCATCCATTGGCACGGAATCCTCTTGCCCTCGGGAATGGACGGGGTGAGCGGACTCAACCAACCCGCCATAGATCCTGGTCAGACCTTCGCATACGAATTTACGCTCCGGCAACACGGCACCCACATGTACCACCCGCACGCCGACGAGATGGTGCAAATGGCGGTGGGCATGATGGGACTGTTCATCATTCATCCGGCGGCCGGAGAGCCTGAGCGGATCGATCGCGACTTCGCGTTCCTCATGCACAATTGGGCGCTTCGCCCCGGCACCTTTCGCCCCGACCCATCGGTCATGCTCGACTTCGATCTATGGACGTTCAACAGCAAGGTCTTTCCGGCAATCGAGCCACTGGTTGTCCGTGCCGGTGAGCGAGTTCGCATCCGTGTTGGGAACCTGTCAATGTGGAACCATCCAGTCCATCTCCACGGTCATCAGTTTGAGGTGACTGGCTCCGACGGTGGCCGCTGGTCCCGCCAGCGATGGCGCCAGGAAGTCACCGAGATTGTCGGTGTCGGGCAGACCCGGGATATCGAGTTCGTGGCAGTACCCGGGGATTGGGCGCTGCACTGTCACATGTCGCATCATACGATGAACGCAATGGGGCACGAGATTCCCAATGTCCTCGGAGCGCGAATCGCGGAGTCAGACGCGGACCTCCAGTCGCTGCTGCCGGGCGTGATGAACATGGGATCGGACGGCATGTCGGCGCATCAGGAGCATGTCCAGGCTATGAACCTCGAAGGTCCCGACAATACGCTCCCGATGATGTCCGGCGAAGGACCGCACGGCGCGTTGGAAATGGGTGGAATGTTCACGGTGGTCAAAGTGCGTCACGGACTGGATCCAGCGGACTTCCGCGATCCGGGCTGGTACTCTGCACCGGCCAACACGGTGGCCCGGATGATCAGTGAGGATCCTGAGTTCGGGACGCCGCCCCGACGTTTGAAGAGCTGAATACTTTGAAAAAAACGGCCCTGCTCGCTTGTCTGGTTGCAGTCACCGCATCGGCCGCTCAGCCTTGGGAATTGCCGCCCGGCGCCCAGGTCGCGGGTTACGAGGGCCACGACGTGATGATTCCGATGCGTGACGGCAAGACGCTGCACGCCGAGGTCTGGCGTCCGGTCGGTTCCAACACGGCGCTGCCGATTCTCATTCAGCGCTCGCCTTACGGATTCAACCTGAAGAGTGTCAGGGAATCGTTCCAGAACGAATACCGCGAGCTCGCCGCGGAGAAATTCATTCTGGTCCTGGAGGACATCCGCGGCCGCTTCGGTTCCGAGGGCGACTTCGTGATGTTGCGTCCTCCAGGTGCAGTAGATGAATCCACCGATGCGTACGACACCATCGACTACTTGCTCAAGAAGGTGCCCAACAACAACGGCAAGGTGGGTTTGTTCGGGGTCTCGTACCTCGGTTGGACCACTGCCATGTCGACGGTGCATCCACACCCTGCCTTGAAAGCCATTTCCGTACAGGCCTCGCCCGAGGACATGTTCCTGGGCGACGACTTCCATCACAACGGCGCGCTGCGGCTCTCATATGCCTGGGAGTACGCTGCGTCGATCGAGGCCGGCGCCGCTTTTGATTTTGATAAGGGCGATCCGTACCAGTGGTACCTGAGGCAGTTTCACATCGCCGATCTCGACCGACGTAGCCTCGGGCGAACGCTGCCGAGCTGGCAGGACTTCGTGCAGCACCCTGACTACGATCACTTCTGGCAAAGCTCGGTCACCTCGCACTTGATGCCGAGCCCGGTCGCAATCCCCAACCTCATCGTCGCCGGCTGGTGGGATCAGGAAGATTTCTACGGCCCGCTCACCATTTATTGGAAGCAACAGGCCAACGATCCCCATCACCTCAATCACCTGGTGGTTGGGCCGTGGAACCATGGGGGTTGGACTCGCGATGGCACACAATACGGCCCCTATTCGTTCGGTTCTGATACAGGCGCCTATTTTCGCGGCACATTGGAAGCCCCCTGGTTCCGCTATTGGCTGAAGGGCCAGGGTGAGCTGTCAGTGCCCGGAGCCACTGTGTTTGAAACCGGCAGCAACCAGTGGCATCAGTTCGATCAATGGCCGCCGCAACACGGCATCGAGCACCGCCTCCTGTACTTTCACGCCAACGGCGTGTTGGACTTTCAGCCGCCTCGAGCCGGCACTGACGACAGGCCGAGCAGCTACATTTCCGACCCGGCCAATCCAGTGCCCTATCGTGCAAGGCCAATCCCATCGACCATGGACGAGCACTCCACCTGGAGCATATGGCTCGCCGACGACCAGTCCTCATTCACCGAGCGCCCGGATGTACTCACCTGGCAGACTCCGCTACTGCGCGAAGATATAACTGTACGCGGCCAGGTCTTGGCGGATTTGTTCGCCGCTACAACCGGGGAGGACGCTGATTGGATTGTGAAGCTCATCGACGTCTATCCGGCGGGCATGTCGACGCCCCCGGCGCTACGCGGACGGCAGCTGATGATTGCCGATGAGGTGTTCCGCGGGCGCTTCCGTAAGAGCTTCGAACATCCTGCGGCGATTACCCCTAACGAGGTCAATGAATACCGGATCGACCTGCACTCCGCCTCGCACGTATTCAAGGCCGGCCACCGCATCCTGGTCCAGGTTCAGAGCAGTTGGTTTCCTCTCATCGACCGCAACCCGCAGACATTCCAGGCCAGCATTTTCGACGCGGGACCTGAGGACTACAAAGCGCAGACGCACAAGATCTACCATGACGCCGGGCACCGCTCGGCGATAGCCATAGACGTGGTGCCCTCAGAAGCAGGACGCAAGTAGGGGCTTGTGTCAGAGGATCTCGAGTGCCAGCGGCCCCGGCGGCGCACCGCCGTTACAACTCGAAGCAGGACAGGACGACACTGCAATCGCGAGGTCCATCTCCGCGCGCACGATCAACGCATCGCCCGCGCGAGATCGTGGAGGCGCGAATACCAAGCCACCATCGGCGCGCACGTCCACAGTCATGAAGACATTGAACGCGGTCGGAAGTGGATGCGGCTCGATACCCAACTTCCGAAGCTCGCCGCACAGATTATCGTGACAGTTCGGATGGTAAGAAGTAACTCCGTACTGGATGCGGTACATCTCGAGGCTGCAGGGCGAATAGAGAAAATCATGCCGCCCCACATCATCGGCAACGATGGTGAGCAGCGGTTCACTGCGGTCGGACCAGAGGATGTCTCCAGTCGAAAGAAAGATCTTTCCGCCGTAGTCGAACGTACGTCCGTTCGAAAGACGTTGACGCCCATCCTGTGAGAACGCGACGAGATCGCCGCTTTGTCCCCCCTGAGGATCGATAATCCGCAGCTGCTCGCCGCGTCGGAGTTTCAGACCCAATCCTCCCGCCGCAGGAATCTGTTGTCGCACGACGATCTTCCTCATCAATGGCGCAATGCCGCGATATAGCGATCCTGAAGCTGAAGGCCCTGAAGGTCCGTAGGATCGATCGGCCTGGCCCGCAAAGGATCTCCCAGATTCATGACTCGCGGATCCCGCTCGCTGAAATCGGGCCACACTGGAAGACCGGCGCCATTGGGATCGCCCGTTTTGGCGAAGTTCGTCCAGTAGGAAGCCATCGTTTCGACCATCCGTATGTCTTCAGCCGTAGCCGTTTTCGGCAGGTAGTCGGTATGGCCGAATGTAAAGATCAATTCGGCCCCGTGCGCCGCACCCATCCCATGCAGCGGTGCGCCCTCTGGAAAGCGGGTGGTATGCGTGAACTCATAAAGATAGACCTTGCCCTGGCCGGTCCTGGACTGTAGTCGCGCCCACGTCCACATGTGCCAGCCGTACCAATTGTCGCGCAGAAGTCGGCGTTGCGAGCGAACTGAAATGTCTTCAGGCAGCGGCGGATACACTTTTAGAATTTCATCCGCCAGCTCACCATATTGATGCCGAACGCTTTCCGCAAAGGCGCCCCCCGCCAATGGATGCGGGAGATACGTGGTGCCTTCGTCTGCGTTGTAACCAATCAGAAGTGGCACGTCGTTCTGCAGACCGTGCATGAATCTGTCATACACTGTTTCGGTAAACACATGACCATCCAACACAGTCAAAGTGCCGGGCTCGACGGTTCCCTGCGCGTCCATCGGCCATTGGGCGTCGGCCGTGACGATCTGATCAGCCGGCATCAGTCGCAGCGCGACGACTGAATGCGCTCCCAGTTTTTGCGCGAATCGAACGCCACTCGCTTCAGCATCCGCCAGGCGTTTCATTCCCTCGCCGATGGGATTCAGGTCCGCGCCACTCTGCCCGATGACACGATGAAACAGGTCCGTTGCAAGAGGCGAAGCCATCAAGTAACTCAGCGAGAGCGAGCCGGCCGATTGGCCGAAAACCGTTACGTTGTTTGGATCGCCGCCAAACGCCGAGATGTTCTGCTTTACCCACGTGAGGGCGGCGATCATGTCCATGATGCCGTAGTTGCCGGACGCGTCGTAGCCGGATTCCCGACTGAGATCAGGATGCGAAAGGAATCCAAATACTCCAACCCGATAGCTCAAATTAACAGTGATTACACCTCTCTCAACCAACTTGTCGCCCCAGTACACGGGGGATGACGCAGAGCCGCCGCGGAGCCCACCGCCATAAACGTAAACCATCACCGGTAGTTTGTGACCACGCAGACTTTTCGGAGTCCAGATGTTCAGATAGAGACAGTCCTCACTCACCGCATCCATGTCTCCACCAGGAAGTGCAGCGGAAGTCGTCATGCACATGGGTTTGAAGGCATCGGCATGCAGCACGCCGGACCAAGGTGTGAGAGGCTGAGGCGATCGCCATCGTAAAGGTCCGACAGGGGGGGCGGCGAAAGGAATTCCCTTGAATACCGTGACGTCGGCGCTGGTAACACCTTGCACGAGGCCGTCCACCGTCCGGATCGTCTCACTTGGTCGCGAGCATCCAACTGAGAGCGATCCCACGGCCGCTATCAATAAAAATCGCATCCACACGGACATTGTGCCTTTACAGTCCCGGTATCGAGCCATGATACCGCGGGGCGCACACCATACGACCCCATAACCAGATCGTTGCAATCGGGACGAGGACATTGCAGGCTGCACACCAGTCAGATCGTTCAGGGGGCAACATGGCGGAGCCGGTGACGCGTGCCGAGGCGCAGGCGCGCTCCGAAGAGATTCGGGCATTCGCGCTCGAGTTGGCGCGTTTGGAGACGGCTCAGGTGGTCTCATTGTCCGATGAGCAACATCGGAGCATCGAGGCGCACCATCAAAGTGTCATTGCATCACTTTCACAGCAGTTCGACATTGATCGTGACATGCGCTCGAAGCAGCTTTCCCTGGGAATGCGCATCGCCTCGCTGCTCGGTGCCATTGCGCTCGCTGCCAGTATTTTCTTCCTCTTCCATCAGTTTTGGGGCCGTCTGGGCACGGGGCCTCAGGTGACCGCACTGCTTGGCGCCTCGGGACTGAGCTACTGCGCCACGCATTGGGTCCGCAGGAAGGATGACAACGGGTACTTCACGAAGCTCGCCGCCTTAGTGGCTTTTGCCTGTTTCGTACTGAATATCCAGATGATGGGAGAGATCTTCAATATAACCCCCTCCGACAAGGCGCTCCTGCCATGGGCGGCGTATGCCTTCCTGTTGGCCTACATGTGCGACCTGCGCCTGCTGTTGGCCGCCGGCCTGCTGTGTATCACAGCGTTCATTGCGGCCCGCGCAGGTGAGTTCCAGGGCCTGTATTGGCTGGACTTTGGCGAACGACCCGAAAACTTCTTTCCCGCTGCGATCGTCATATTCGCTCTTCCCCTGCTGCGCAACCAGTCTCGATACACAGGCTTCGCCCAGACTTACCGGCTCATTGGATTGCTCGCTGTCTTTCTCCCCATGCTGGTGCTTGCCAACTGGGGAAACGGCAGTTACCTGGCATTCCAACCGAAGAATACTGAGCACCTGTATCAGGCACTGGGATTTCTCACCACCGGGGCAGCAATAGCGCTCGGCATCCGCAAGCACTGGCCCGATGTTGTCAATACGAGCGTCACCTTCTTCATCGTGTTCCTGTACACCAAGTTCTATGACTGGTGGTGGGAGGTGATGCCGAAATACCTGTTTTTCCTCGTGCTCGGGCTCACGGCGTTGCTGGTGCTCTTCGTTCTCCGCCGGCTGCGATCCGAGGGACCCACCACTTCACAGACGCAGGTGAGCGCGTGAACCGATCCCATCCATGGCTCATAGCAGCCGCTGCCCTTGTACTGGCACTTACCAATGCAGTCGTGCTCGTGGGCGTTGCGCTCAACCGAAGACAGCCCCCCGACAGTGTTCTCATGCTCACCGAGCGAGAGCTCGGGCCGCAATGGAGTTGGATGTGGCGGGACGATGAGAACAGCGGCTCGGGTCTTCAGCTGCAGTATAGAGTTGAGTCGAGCCGGAACTCGATTTCAGCGGAGGGTGACGAGGAGGAACCGTTCTCATCCTATGGCAGTTTCCGGCCGATCGTGTGGCTCGATCGGGACAAGCTTGCCGCACTGGGGTTCGACGTTGCACAGCCACTAACTTCCGACGATGCAGATACTCATTACGATCGCATGCTGGGACACGATGTGCTCTTGGTTCTGGAGCTCGATGGGCCCGTGCACGCCCGCGCGCTTCAGGCCGCTCGCGATCTCCTCGCTCATCGGGAGCACGACATCGCCGCCAATCCGGAGGGTAAGGAGAGTGCGGAGCGGCTACGGGACGCGCAACAAGCCGTGCAAAGGGAGGAACATAAAGCGAGTCGCCTGTTCATTGTTGACGCCGGCCTCGATCAAGCTACTTTGCGTCAGCGCTACCCCGACCGCACCCATTATGCGATTGTAAACGGGAACATCCGCCCGTATGTGGTGCGCAATCGAACATCTGCCAGGCTCTACGGCACCGTGAGCGCCGTACGTTGCGAAACCATCAACGTGCCACTTCAATTCCGAGAGACTGTTCCGCATCCCTTTGTTTTAGAGGTCGCGTTCGGAACCCGTCTCGAGCCCTGGATCGTGTCCGGCCATGCCGGACCAACCTGACGATCCTGACATTCCGTTTCGGGCAATTCAGCCCCCTTGCCTCATTCATCTGTCCCGATGCCCGTGCCCCTCATCATGGTCATGGTCATGGTCATGGTCATGATTTTTATCATGGTCGCGTCCGTGACCATGACCATGACCGCTGTCACGATCGCCATCGCGGTGCTGGTATCGCGGCACGTATTCTTTGTTGTACCAATCGTCTCTTACAAAGTAGACCCGCCGGCCGCACGCGTTGTATTCAGCGCAATGCTTCGTCCAATGCTTTTCGTGGCCGGGTGGGACATGCAGGTAGATCGGCGGGGATGATACAAACTGCGGGGACCGCTGGATCACTACCGGCTGCGCGTAGACCAGTTGCGGCTGCGGCGCGTTTCCAATGTCAATCTGCCCGTAGAAGCCGGGCTGGCCAATGCTGATCGACACACCGACGTCGGCGGCAAGCGCCGGGGCGGTGCAGGCGCTGAACAGCACCGTGCATAGAATCTTGTTCATATCCTGCAACCTTTCTTGATGAGCCCGCGCGAAGGGCGTTACGTGCGCTCGAATACAGTCGTTCACGGGATGTTGACAGTGGTCGTCTGGTTAGCGGTAACCACGATGCCGGTTTTGACTGGGCCGAAAGTCACCGCATTGTCAGCCTGATCGGGACTGTCCTGGGACGCCTGACACGTGAACGCGACGGTGTACGTGCCCGGTGACAAAAAAGTGAACTGGTAGTAATACGGTGTCGAGGTATTCGCGGCGACCGGCTTGGAGGCAAGCGGCTGGTTGGAATCACTCAGCGCAGCCGCACTATTCATGTCTTCCGGTGTGCTCACCATGCCGCTGTATAAATAGACGCCCGGCGTGCAACCATCAGGTACGAGCGTGTTGTCCACGGCACCCTGGATATTGCCGACAGTAGTGTTATCTACGAGCTTCGCTGTGGGTTTGAGAATGCAAGCCGGGGCCTGTCCCGGCGGGCAAGTGATTGCCTTGCGCAGATCGAAGTCGATGGTGTAGTCCACCACGCCGCTGCTCGAAACGGTGAAACCGGAAACCAGCTTCAGTCCGGACTCGAAACCGCTCGGTACCTGCAAGCCGTGCATCGTTCCGTCGGAGAGCATGATGTATGAATTGCCCGGATTGCCATCCGCTACCACCATCACACGGACCTGGCCGTAGGAACCCGCGGGGATCGGCTGGTCGAAAAGCACGGCTGATGCCGTGCCGCTCTGGTTCAGCAGGTCGATACTCTTGGGCTGCGAGAAGGTAATCTGAACCGGGTTGCCGCCATCGGCCGTCAGCTCGATGCCGGTAAATTTCACCACCACCGCCTGGGCACCATCGACGGGCGCATCAGCCACCGCCAATTTCATCTGCCCTGTGTCACTACCCCCACTGCCGCCGCAAGCGCCAACACCGAGTGCGGTGGCCGCAAGCAAGCCAACCAGTCCGACACGCAATCGCGGATACATTTGCACACCCTCTTCCCGTATGTGAGATGAGAATGCTCACCTGTGGCTGAACCCAGCCTAAACGGACGGGCGTTTTTCCGTGAACCGGATCGCAAATCATGGCTCAACTCGCCACGCCCGGGCGACGCCAAATGCCGACATCTTGCTATGGGTGGGACCTTTGGTCTCATATACGAACCACAGGTGATCCGCGTGCGAGGCAACCAACATGGAACAGGCATCCGAGCAACCAACGAGGCGATGGGTCCTCAATCTGTGCTCACTCGCAGCTCCGATGGAGATTCCACAACCGCGAGCGTCACGACTCACGCGATACAGGTTTTTCCTGAATCACTACCAGGAGGATGGTCGCCGCCAGTACCGGCTTCTCATGGGTTACTTCGCGAGCGTCGCGGAAGCGGACAAGTGGCTCGCGACGCTGAAGAAGGTGTATCCGCAAGCGTTCGTGAGCGAAGCACCGCAACCGCAGCCGGACTTGATGAGCAACACCCAGGCATTGCGGATTCTGCAATTGGGTCAAGTTGCCGATGTCCAACGCGGGGCGAACCGACTGAGCGAGACCAACTCGCGCACACCGCACAGTGTTCAGGCACGAACCGCGGAAAGCAAGGAGCCGGCCCCCGTCGGCCAATCAAAGTCCATCGGCGCGACGCTGGATGACACGTTGGAAGAGCTCCGGGTCAGCGAATTCAACATGGGCGGCGATGACGACCCTGACAGTACCGGCGTGCGGCACCTGCGGGTCGAGGTCCAGAAGCGGCCCCGTAGAACCCGGCGGATTGGCTTCCACAACCGCAAGTAGCTAGCGAGGCCTGTAACAGCCAAGGCGCCGCTGGCGTGCCTCAGCCAGCAACCTCTGCCCGCCCGCCCGCACGCAGCTGTCCCTCGACTGCGTGCTGCTTTATATGAGACTATTTGCCCCATATATGGCAAACCGCGTCGCCGAAACGCGGCCAAAAATCACGATCTATTGGCGGAGGATGCAGTCATGCGAGTGCGAACGCCCTTCCCTGATTTGATTTCCCGCTTGTTCCTTTGGACATGTGCGCTTGCGGTAGCTTGTGCGTCCGCTGCACCGCCCTCCAGTGAACGCACGATGCTGTCGGGAAGTACCCCCTCATGGGCAACGACCCGAAATCTGAGTGGCTCCGCCGATCCAGCTACGGCTGTCGGGTTTCGGGTCTACCTGGGCTGGACCGACCCGAATGGCGCCGCAGCGCTTGCGAAGTCAGTGAGTGATCCGCACAGCAGCGCCTATGGGCACTACCTCACCCCGAATCAATTTCGCAGCCGGTTCGCCCCCTCGGCCTCGGACACCGCAAAGGTACAAAACTGGTTGAAGAGTCTGGGTTTTGACATCACCTACACACCGCAAAACAATCACTACATCAACGTCGAAGGCACGCTCGCCCAGGCGCAGGCCGCCTTCGGCGTGCAGTTCGGGATCTACAGCGTGCAGGGACGGTCGCTGCGCGCGCCGGCGGGCGATCTGTCGATTCCCAGCGCCTTCGCGGGAGTCGTGAAGGCGGTAGTCGGTCTGGATCAGAGTTACCAGTTTGTTCAGACGTATCACAAGCTCGATTCAAATGCGCCTCCATCCGCTGGCTTTCGCAACGCGCCGCCCCTGTCGGCGTATTGGGCCCAACTCTTGTCGCCGTATGCGTTTCCATCCGGATTCACCAACTCGCCGCTGGCTTCTGTACCTTGGACGGTTAAAGGTTACACACCCGATCAAATCAAAGGCGCATACGGAATATCAGGCTATGACGGCGCAGGCCAGACAGTGGCGATTATTGACGCCTACGCCTCGCCCACCATCCTCCAGGACGTGAACCGATGGTCAGTCAATAGAGGCCTGCCCACGATGAATCCGTCCCAACTCGTTCAAGTCGTACCCCCAGGAATTTACAAACGAGCCGAGAACTCTCAGCAGGATCCGCAGGGGTGGTACGGCGAAGAAACACTCGACGTCGAGGCTGTCCATGGCATGGCGCCTGCGGCGAAAATCGTCTACGTAGGGGCGCCCAACAACCGGCAGGATCTCGATGCCGCTCTGAATCACGTAGTTGATCAGCGGCTCGCCCAGATCGTGACCAACTCATACGGATTCGGCACCACCGAGCTGCTACCCCCGGGTTATGTCAAGCCGGTGGAGGACACACTCATCCAGGCAGCGATTGAAGGAATCGGTGTTTACTTCTCATCCGGCGACAACGGAGACGAGTCGAGCTCTTTCGGCTTCCCCACGACCGATTGGCCTGCGTCCAGTCCCTGGGTCACCGCGGTGGGCGGTACGAGCCTCGGTATCGATGCGAGCAATCGGCGCGCAGTCGAGACCGGTTGGGGCACCAGCGACTACAATTGCAACACCACCACCTCAGTCTGCGCGCGCACAGGATGGTTGTATGGGGCGGGCGGCGGAATCAGCGTTGTTTTCGCCGAGCCTTGGTATCAACAGATGGCGGGGTTGACACTGAGCGGCCGCGGCGTGCCTGACGTGGCCGCACTGGCAGATCCGCAAACGGGACTGCTGGTCGGACAGACCCAGGCATTCCCGGACGGCAACTACTACGACGAGTATCGAATTGGGGGAACCAGCCTCGCAAGCCCACTGTTCGCAGGAATCATGGCGCTTGCCGACCAGAAGGCAGGTCGTGCGCACGGCTTTGCGAACCCGCTCATCTATGACAACCCGGCCGCGTTTTATGACGTGCTCTCGGTCAAGTCCGCGGTGGCACGCCGAAACTACAACAACGGTGTAGACGCAACCGCAGGGACGGCGGATCACCTGCGCACATTCGATGACTACTCGGGCTCGCCCTCACAACACACAAACCCGGGATGGGACAACGTCACGGGACTGGGTACCCCGAACGGGTCATTTCTGAGCCTGATCGGGCAGTAGGTGGCGCAATCGGTCCCGCGATCCGGGCGCCCCTGATCGGGAGCGCCCGGGTGTTCCGCTTACCTGGAGGTCTGCACCGACTCCGCGACCAACACGCCACTAGTATCAAATGTGCCCGTAACCTCCACCGCAACATCCAGGGCAAGCGGCACCGGAAGGACGAGCTTAGTCCGCGTGTTGAGGAGGACACGCTGACCGTTCACCTCGAAATACGCATTCGACGGAAAGTTGGTAATGAGGCCCTGGATGCGACCGATGGAACCGGGCAGACCCGGCGCGGAGGCCGAAGAATGCACTTGGCTCGCCATCAGCGCGCCATCCACGGCAAATTTCACGCCTTGCACGCTAACGGGCGCACTGTCGGTCAGCACGGTGTCTGCCGCGGCACTGCCGTAATCGATCTTGAGCGCATTGACATAGAAAGTGTGTTGGGCCGTATCCAGCGACCGAATGCTGCCGACCACGCGTGAGACATTGCTCTGTCCTTTGGTGTCAATACGCGTAGCGACCAGATCTCCGGCCGAGTCGGCAAACCCTTCTACTTCGACGGCCGTCCCGCTCTGCAGCGCAGACAGGGCCGTGGCTTTCATTGCGGAACCAAGCACAGTCTGTGAGGTGACGTGTACTGTCTGCCCAAGGACAAACAGCGTGGCCGATGGCGCATCGACGCTGGACACTTTCCCCTGAATGCTGCCGTTGATTGTCACTCGGGTAGCCGAGGCTGCACTGCCATCAGAAGGAGCAGTTGCCAGCAGCGACACGACATCGCCTTTGTGGATTTGTCCATGGGTACCCGCATGTCCGTCAATCTCAATGGCGGCGTGGGCGGTAGAGTACGGCAGGCCGCCGACGACGAGGATGTCGCTGTCAGGTTGCACCGGCTCGGTTACAGTCCCCACGGCTAACAGACTTCTGAATCCGGAGCCTTGGATTCCCGCAGAGGAACTCACCGACAACAACACCGCGGAGGTCATGACACCCGCGCTCATCAGCGGCGGCAGTATCTTCTTGAGGGCCGATCTTTTTGGAATATTCATGTTCGTGCCTTCGATTATGAGTCCTGGATTTGATAGAGGCCGATGCCCAGCCGAACCGCCTCGGGAGGGGGTCGCTTGCCGCTGGGTTTGATCTGGTGGGCTGTGAGCCATTCGTCCACGCGTTCGAGGAAAGCCTGGGCCTCCTTTTCCAACATCTGCGCGAACGCCGGTGCCATCTCCTTGGGCATCTGATCGTTGACTGCAGAGCGCTCCAGGCGCTTATCCCCGGTCGCCGTGCGCGTTAGATTGTGAACATAAGTCGTCGCGACGTCCGCAACGACGGTTCCCCACAGCCTGATGAGCTCTTCATCCATTTTATGAGGAATGTAATCGCGCTGCATCGCCTGCAGTCGCCCGTCCGAACGTATACGGACGGTACCCGCGCTGACCAACTCCTTCAGCAGCGTAGACGGGCGAACATCCGCGCCGCCGGCCTGTTCGATCAGCCCTTCGAATGTTTTACCCTTCCCTGTCGTTCGCAGAATCGCCGGGCGGCCCTGCTTGTCACGGAAATCGGGATTTAGATGCCAGGCCGACAGCACCAACGATGCCTTCGTTACGTAGCCCGGCTGGGTGCTCGGAGTCTGGGTGAGGAGCTCTCTTTGCTTACGCACGTCTCTGCGCACCAGTCCAGTCAGAATCGCCATGCGAGAAATGTTCGTAGGACGGCCCCGTTTGCCAAATTTCTCCATGGCGACTTCGACATACGTGGACTTGGCCAGCTCGGCGAACTCGCGCCAGGTAACACCGCAACTCAGCAGAATGTGGACGAGCGGCTTGAGCCATTGACGTGTCGACTGAAGAACCTGACCGGTGGAGGCAAGTGCCATATTGAGGGGACCTGGCTTGGGTATGAGCACATGATCACCGATACCCGGCACTGATGCCACTCCTCGGCGGAGGGTCCCGCATGACTGCTCATTGCATCCGCGCTACCTCGGCGAAGAAACCATCCAGCTCACCGGCCGTGAAATTCCCTCGCCAACCCAGATCAGCCGTCTCGAGTTGTGTCATGAGTTGATCTCTGGAGACCCCGTTCTGCACGAGCCCACGTGCACGTGCAACCAATGTATCGATCTTGGCCTTGAAGGCTTCGAGCTCACCTCGCGTCACCGTGCGCCCCTTACCCGGTACCACGACATCGAAGTCCAGCTCGAGAATCCGGGCAAGCACTGATCCCCACCCCACGAGACTCCCGCCTGCCAGGTAATCCGGGTCAGGCAACCCGCCGGTGAACAAGTCACCGATGGCGACGACCTTCAAGTCAGGGAAGTACACCACCGTATCTCCGCTCGTGTAGGCATTGCCGAAATGGAACAGCTGCATCTCGACGCCGCCTATTCGTAACACGTAGTCTCGAACATAGCTCACCCTCGGCACAGGTGTCCGGCCGCCGGCGGACCCGTTTAGTGCGGCGGTACCGAGGGTCAGCCGCTGCCAGGTGTTTTCCTGCGCGACGACCGGGACACCCGCAGCCTCAAACTGCGCGGCGTTACCGGCGTGATTCTCATGTTGACCGGTGAGGATCAGTGCCCGGACTGGCAGGTCCGACAGTTTCGAGATCTTCCGGACCTGCGACATCAGCGCGCGATAAGTGTTGGGAAGTTGTCCATCGACGAGGATCGATCCGCGCGCGCTCAATCGCACCAATGAATTGCCATTGCCACCGCTAATCAGATAGAGACCCGTCTTGACCAGCTCTGCATTGAGGGTCTCGTCGGAGGCACCGGCTACCGGCGGTGCCGCCTGCAGTGGGTCTCGGGCTGACACGGCAATCGCGACCGTCATCGCAAGCAACCCGGCCGAGCTGAGAATGACAGCGCGGAACGTCATTATTTTCCGTTGTTCGAAAACGCGTAGAATTTGTTGTTTCCCGTGAACCCCGGTATGCCGAGGTGGGTGTACCCGGATCCCCAATACACAACCCCGTTGTAGATCGCCGCGCCGGCATTCACCGACGAGCCTGGAGCGAAGCTCCAAACGATTTTGCCGTTGTTCGCATTCAGGCCCAGCATCGTCGGTGCGGTCAATGCACCGGCCATCGAAGAAGCGAACACCACACCACCGGCTACAGCGAGCGGGCCGATATCAATCGCGCCGTTCGGGTCCGCCACCTGCCATAGGATGGCGCCCGTGCCCGGATCCAACGCTGCCCAGGAACCGGCGCTTCCGGCTGCATAAGGGATGCCGTAAAGGTTCGCAATGGACACATAAATTCGCTTGCCATCGCTCGCGGAACCCCATTCCATGCCACCGAGCGCCGAGCCTGGGCCCACCTGCGTCCGCCAGAGTACGGCGCCTGTGTCCGGATCGAACGCATAGTAGATCCCACTCTTCTGCCCTGCCCCGAGAATCGTTTTCGGGGTGCCGTTGCTGTTCTGGAAGGTGATCAGATTCGGAGCCGAAGCGAAATCGTAGTCCGGACCCTCATCGCTCGGGCAGTTGCCTGTTCCGGCGGGAAAACCGACGAGACAGGCCACGTTCCAATTGTCACTGCCATTCGCCACGCCCGCCTGGTTCCAGGTCACCGCCCTGGTCGACCACTTGATCGCACCGGTGTCCATGTCGAGCGCAAGCATTGAATCCACATGATTATCCGCCGAGCTGCAACTGGCAGGGGTTCCTCCTCCTGAAATGCAAGCGAGGTAAGCCGGGTCAGTGGATTGTTTGTAGTTGTTTCCAGTGCCGAGGAATACCGATCGCCGGGCGGGATCCACCACAAAGTTGCTGCCCCACGCGCCACCACCCGTGTAGCCGGTCGCCGGCACCGTATATGACTTCCAGATGATCGCACCGGTAACAGCGTCAATTTTGACGACACTGCCGCGGGCGCTGCAGCAGGGAAACTGCGGGCTTGCCGCCGCGCCTTCCTGGAGAGATGCCACACCTGTGTAGACGGCGCCCCCGTATACGGTCGCAGATGCGGTGACAATAGCCAAAGGGTCATTTGCCGGCGACTCGAGTTGCGTTTTCCAGATCAAATTGCCGGTGGTCGCGTTGATCGCCAACAGATAGGCACCTTCCTGTGTCCCGAGGTACAGGATGCCACCCACGACTGCCGGACTCGTGCGCGAATGGGTGGCTGCCGGCAATCCGTAGTCCGATAGCTGGTGCCCCCAAACCAACTTTCCCGTATTGGCGTTGACCGCCCACAGATTGCTTCCCGAACCAGGGGGACCCCAGTCCGGGAAATAAACAACCCCGTTCACCACGGCCGCACGGGCGGACACATCTCCACCGGTCGTGAATGTCCATTTGACCTTGAGGTTCGAGGGATCTCCCAGGAGACGCCCATCGGAAGCGGTATTTTGAGTATTCAGTCCGAACATCGGCCAATCAGCGGGCGCTGCGGCACCGGCTGTTGTGGGTTGAAGGATCGCCAGGATGCCCACCGACGCTAACAGGGCTCCAAAAAGCCCACGTTTGCACTCATCAGTCATTCTGATGTCTTTGTTGGTATTCACTGTGACTCCCCGATTTGGACGCAAGCTTTCCCCATCCGGCACGTCAGTTACGTCCCGGAGTAACGGCAGACGCGCTCGTTCAGGCGCACGTCGTGAGTTTCAGAATTTCGCTATGACCGCGAGCACCCCCTCGATGTTGTGTTCTGCCACGGAGCGGACGCGCGACTGTCGCGCCCGGATCGGCGCAATGCCCGCAACGCGAGGCCGCTGGACCTCACGTCCATGTCAGATGAATTTGCATGATTTCCCCCGAGCGCCGTTGCAGCGACGCCCCTCGCCCCCGCCGCTGAAGGATTCCGCGAGAATCGCTTGTGAGGCATTCTGTCTCACTCTAGCATAGGCCACTCTACGGACCAAAGTCGAGGTCTCTCGACCGAGGCGGTGTCCGACCGCCGGACAGCACACAACAACAGAGAATCGAAGGGTGGCTCATCATGAAATTTCCAGCGATTACTCCCAGATTGTTACTAACACTGTTTGCAGGAACCTCGGCATTGACGCTGATCGGCTCACAAGCCTGCGCAGCAACCCAGATTGCTGCGGCCGGTTCGACTGCGCCGCTGACGGGTACCTACACGCCATCCGGAGATGGCGATGTCACGCGCGTTGAATTCCCCGAGCAGATGGACGAGCCGGACGGTCCAGGCCCGTTTCCCGGTACGATTACCAACCGCAGTCTTTCGCGGGGCTACGGCACCGGCGTCATAGTCACCAGCGGCAAGAAGGCAAAGTCCAATCCGCAGTTCAACACCGGTTTCGAAGGGCTCAATCTGTTCCAACAGCGTTATGCGCGCGGCGGAAATCAGTTCACCGTGGAACCCCCCGACCAGGCGCTTTGTGCGGGCGGTGGATATGTGGTGGAGGCCGTGAACGATGTCTTGAACGTATTCAACACGTCCGGTCAATCCCAGCTTCCGGACAACACTGCGACGAACATCGTGTCGGGATTTCCGACGGACGTGAATCACGCCGTCGATTTGAATTCCTTCCTCGGCTATGCGCCGGCCATCAATCGGAGCACCGGTGTACGTGCGCAGTCGGTCACTGATCCCTCCTGCTTATACGATGCGGCAACGCAGCGATTCTTCTTCGTGGCCCTGACACTGGAGTCGCGCCCCAACGGCTCGTTGACTCTGGTAAATCACCTCGATATTGCAGTCAGCAAGACCCCGGACCCGACCGGTGCCTGGACCATCTATCGTGTGGATGTCACCAATGATGGATCCAACATCGGAGGCGTCAATCCGGGGCCCTATTTGGGTGACTACCCGCACATTGGAGCGGATGCCTACGGCTTTTATGTCACCACGAATGCGTACCCTTGGTTGGCGAACGGTTTCGCAGGCGCGCAAATCTACGCGTTCTCGAAGTCGCAACTCGCCGCTGGCGCCGCTAACGTCACCATGGTGCATCTCGATACGACAGGTCTGGTGAAAGCACCGAGCGACGCAGGCTCTACCCAGCCCGGCTTCACGGTGTGGCCCGCGCAGTCTCCTGGTACATCCTCGTTTAATCTCAGCGCGGGTGGAACGGAGAATTTTTTGAGCTCCAACGCTGCGGACGAGGCCACCCATCCGGCGGCCGGCACTGGCGGCACCTACACCTCGACTCAGATTGTAGTGTGGTCGCTGACGAACACCACGTCGCTGGACAGCACCGCCCCAGCGCTCAATTTGAGCTCAAAGCTGTTGAACGTGAATCAATACGCTCTGCCGCCCAAACAGAAACAGCCGGGTTCGGGAAATCCCGCAACGGCAGCAGCGGCGCAGGGATTCTGCATCAACGATACAACCACTCTGCTGTCCAACGGACAGCTCGGTTGCTGGCGCTTGTTGTTTTCCGGGGAACCCGCGCACAACGAAGTGGTCTCTCGGCCCGACTCGAACGATACCCGTATGCAACAAGTCACGTATGCCAACGGTAAGTTGTGGGGATCACTGGACACGGCATTGAACCCCGACGGCGGCGGACAGAGAGCCGGCATCGCCTGGTACATCGTCAATCCAGATGCGAACAAAGTGGTCTTGCAAGGTTACCTGGGCGCGACGGGCTACGACTTGACATACCCGGCTATTGGCGTGACTGCGGCAGGTCGCGGCGTGATGGCCTTCACTGCGACTGGCGATACCCAGTACCCGAGCTCAGCGTTCGCCGCGATTGATGCGATCGGTGGAGTCACGCAGTGGAACAATGTCACTGGCGGACAGGGTGCGGCGCCTGACGATGGATTTACCGGCTACAAGTCACAAGTGGGGGACCCGCCTCGCACACGTTGGGGTGACTACAGCGCTGCGGCCGTGGACGGCAACGCGATCTGGATTGCCAGCGAATACATCGCTCGAGCCTGCAGCTATACGGCATGGGGCGGCCCTTTCTTTGCCGGCGGCAGCGGCGACAACAAGCTCGGCACCTGTGCGCCCACACCCGGCGCAGCGGGTGCACGCGCCGCACTCGGAAATTGGTCCACCCGAATCAGCAAGTTGACGCCTTGATTGACTGAATAGAGCGGCTCCTCGAGGCTCGGACACTCAACTCCGAGCCTCGAGCATGCCGTGTCGGCGCGGGATCAAAACCCGCTCGGAGTCCCGCCAGCCGGGCTATCATGTCGGTTGGCTGTCGGACTTTTCATATCAACAACAATGTCCAGCGCAGTTGCCCCATGCCCTCCCGCAGATGTGCTGGCCGCCTTCGCTTTTGGTGAGCTCGGTCGCGAACGCTCGGGCGATCTGCAGTTCCACCTATCCCAATGCACGGACTGCCTGCAGACTGTGGGACATCTGGCCGCCTCACGGTCGGCTTTCACCGCAACCGGCGTCGGCCCGAACGCTCAAAGCAGCGCGGCCGATCCCATCCTTTCAGAACCGGGACAGAACATCGGCCCCTTCCGCCTCGTCCGCAAGCTGGGTGAAGGCGGCATGGGCGAAGTCTGGGAAGCCGAGCAGATGGCGCCGGTTCGCCGCACGGTGGCCCTGAAACTCCTGAAGCCCGGCATGGACACGCGCCAGATCGTGGCGCGCTTTGAGGCGGAGCGTCAGGTGCTCGCCCTGATGCAACATCCGGGCATCGCCCAGATGTTCGATGCCGGAATCGCCAGCGGCGGCCGTTCGTACTTCGTCATGGAATATGTGCACGGCATCCGGATCACGGAGTATTGCGATCACGTAAAACTCGATGTCAGACAGCGATTGCTGCTGTTCCTCCAGGTCTGTGAGGCCGTGCAGCACGCGCATCAAAAAGGCGCCATACACCGCGACATCAAACCCTCCAATGTGTTGGTGACCGAGCAGGATGGGCGCCCGCTTCCGAAGGTCATCGACTTCGGTCTAGCGAAACTGACCTCGTCGCAGAACACCGAGCTCACACTGACCGAAGTAGGCACGCTGTTGGGTACTCCGGCCTATGCCAGCCCTGAACAGATGAGCCTCGGGGTCATCGATGTCGATACGCGCAGCGACGTGTATTCGCTCGGTGTACTCCTCTATGAGCTGCTGGTTGGAGTGCTGCCGTTCGAAGTGACGGAAGCAGGTCCGGCCGCACTGATTGAGCTGCGCAGAAGCATTCGCGAATTGGAACCGATCCGACCCAGCTCGCGGATATCCCGTTTGGGCAACCGCGCAACCGATCTCGCTCAGAAGCGCGGTGCAGATCCGACAATCCTGCGCCGCCAGTTGCGTCGCGACCTGGATTGGATCGTCATGAGGGCGCTGGAGAAGGATCGAACACGCCGCTACATCTCGCCGGCAGACCTGGCACGCGACATACAACGATATCTCGATCACGAGCCGGTAGTGGCAGGGTCACCGACAGCTCTCTATCGCGTGGTAAAGTTTGTGAGGCGGCATCGCCTCGGTACCGCCGTTGGCGTCACGATCCTGGGGCTCATTGTCGCGTTTGTGATTCTGAGTGCCGTCCAGGTCAAACGTGCCAATACGGAACGCGATCGAGCCGCGGCGGAGGCCAGAAAGGCGTCGTCAATCAATGAGTTCCTGCAGGACACGCTGGGCTCGGCCGATCCGTGGAAGTCAGGTTCCGATGTCAGTGTGCGCACGACCCTGGCGAATGCGGTTAAAAAAGCGCAGATCTCTTTCAAGGACCAACCGGATGTGGCTGCCGCGGTCCAACGCACCATTGGCAGAACTTATACGAGCCTGGGACAGCTCGACGATGCCGAGCGGCTGCTGCGCAGTGCGCTCGCGACACGCCTCGCGCTGTTCGGGCCCGAACATGCCGATGTGGCGGAAACGCTGGGTGATCTCGGTGCCCTGGAGCACCAGCGCGGCAACGAAGTGGCCTCAATCGACCAGTATCGCAAAGCGCTCGCGTTGCAGCGCAAGCTGTTTGGCAACGAAAACGCGAAGGTGGCCGACACCTTGCTCGATCTGGCGATCTCTCTCAAGGGCAAGGGCGACCTGCAGGAGGCATATGCAGCGGAGCAGGAGTCACTGGCTATTCGCGAGCGCCTGTTCGGAGCCAGGAGCGTGGAGGTCGCTTTGCTGCTGTCGCAGTTGTCAGGAATTGAGCAGGACCGCGGTAACTATGCCGCCGCCGAAAGCTATGCGCGCCGCAGCTACGAGATGATGAAAGCGCTCGTAGGCAGCGACGACGTCCGTACGGCTATCGCCGCGTCCAACGTGGGTGAAGCATTGCGAGCCCGGGGTTTAAACAGCGAGTCGGAGCAATATGCCCGTTATGCCTACGCGATTGAGAAGAAACAACTCGGTGAGCACAACCCCGAAACCCTGACCGCGGAGGAGAATCTCGGTAATGTGCTCTACATTCAGAAGAAGTATGACGAGACCGTCCGCCTCCTGCAGGACGTCATCCAACAGCGGCGGGACGTGCAGGGTCCGGATAACAAGCGAGTCGTCAGATCCCTGATCAATCTCGCCACCGTCATGAAACGGGCCGGCCGGCTGGACGAAGCGCAACAGACGTATGAAGAGGCGCTGCCGCGCTTCAGCAAGGCGTACGGTCCCAATCATCCGGACACGGCCCAGGTGACCGCCCTGTATGGCTCGTTTTTGCTGAAGAACCGGCATGATTACCCCGCCGCCGAGCGGCAGTTGCGCCAGGCTCTGTCAATCCAGCTCAGCCAACTGAATGACGATCATCCTAACACGGCCGATACCCGGCTCTGGCTGGGCGAAGTATTGACGGAACGTGGGCAACTCGACGAGGCGCAGACACTGCTGCTGCGGGCGCAGCAGGTCTATGCAAAAAACTACCCGCCCGACTCGAGAGAGAGGACGGAGGTCACCTCCGCCCTCGATGCTCTCAACAAACGCAAAGTCAACGCCCGTTGACACTGAATGCATAAAACCGGTTGTTGCCGGTAAACCCGGGAATACCCAGGTTGGTGTAGCCAGAGCCCCAGTAGACGGTATCACCGACAATCGTCGCACCGGCAATAACGGAGCCGCCCGATGCATACCCCCACAGAATCGCTCCCGTCCGCGCATCCAATCCAAACATGCTTTTCGCTCCGGGCGCGCCCCCCATCGACCCCGCATAGACCACGCCGTTCGCAACAGCAACCGGCCCCAGGTCCAGCGTTCCATTGGGGTCCGCGGTCTGCCATAGGATTTTGCCAGTGCCTGGATCCAGGGCACTCCAGGAGCCCGCCGCCCCGATGTTGTTGTAGGGAATCCCGTACAGATTGCCGATAGCAACATAGATCCTTTGCCCGTCGGTGGCCGATCCCCACTCCATGCCCCCAAGCGCTGAACCGGGTCCCACCTGGGTCGCCCACAGCAACTTGCCGGTTTCCGGGTCGAGCGCCGAGTACACACCCGACTTCTGCCCGGCGCCCAGAATCTGCCGCGGGCCGTGTGCGGTCCAGGTCACAAACAGGTTGGCACCGGAGGCGAAGTCGAAATCCGGCCCCTGCGGATTGGGGCAATTTCCCTGGCCGGATTGAAACCCAACCAGGCAGGCCACATTCCAGTCATCCTGTGTCCAGAGGCGATGCGACCACCGGGTTGCGCCGGTGCGCATATCGAGCGCAACAATGGAGTCGATCTCATCGTCCGGGGACAAACACGACGTAGTCAGCTCTTCGGTGAGGGTCCTGCCATTGACACAGGCTTTGAAGTCCGCCGCGCTGGGTGTTGCATAGTTGTTGCCGGTAGTGATGTACACGACATGCCGCAACAGATCCGGAATGACGGAGCTGCCCCAGACCGATCCACCGGAATAGCCCGTCGGCACCGTGTAGTGCCGCCAGATCACCGCACCGGTCCTGGCGTTGACAGCCAATGCACTGCCGCGGAATGAGCAGCAGGGATATTGCGGGTTCGCGGCGGTGGCCTCCTCCAGCGACGCAACTCCCGTATAAATTACCCCATCCAGGACAACAGGCGATGACGTGTCAATGGCCAGTGGATGCGGGTCGAGCTGGGTCTTCCATTTGAGCGAGCCATTTTTCGTGTTGATGGCCAGCAGGTAACCCCCTGAACCCGTGGCTTGTGTACCGATATAGAGTGTGTCGCCATCGATCGCAGGAGTGGTTCGCGACACCACCTTGGTGCTCCCGGTGACGGGCGCCAGCCCGTAGTCAGTCACGAGGTTCCTGCTCCAGAGGGCAGCTCCCGTTCTGGCATCAACCTTGTGCAGGTAGCCTCCCCAATCCGGAAAATAAACCCCGCCACCGGCGACCGCGGCGCGCGCAGAAACATCACCCTGGGTGGTGAAGGTCCATTTGGGCTTCAGTTTCTGAACATTGGCCGGACCGATGGACAGTGTCAGGCCCGTGGCGGTATTGGCCCAGTTCTGCCCGAACATCGGCCATTCCAGATAGTCGAGCGCGGCAGCCCCACCCGCCCTGGATGGGTGGGCGGCGACGCATAGCAGGATGCTGACCAACAGCGCGCAATGCGACATAAAAGGGTGACGGGTTAGCGGTTTCATCTGACGAGGTCCTTATGGTTGTATTCGTCAGAGAAACAGAGAAGCGAGCCACCGAAGTGACTCACGAAAAGTCTAATCCGGGTTCTTCAGCAGCACCGACAGGCGCAAATCAATCTGGCTTTTGACCAGCCGCAGCACACTATCGAAGTCCCTGCCATGCACGCCGGCTTGCGCCTGCAGTGCCGCCTTCACCCCCTCAACCAGTGAGTCACGGGCCGCGGCCACGCGGCGAATCAGGGTCGCTCGCGAGATGTTGAACATCCTGGCCAGATCGGCGGTCGTCACCCCTTCCGCGTAATGCAAACGCAACAGGGCCCGGTCCTGCGGATCCAGCTCCTGGCAGGCCGCGGCAAACGCACGACTGACAGGTTCGCGGTACGTTTGCTTCAGGAAGGAAATCTCCTGGTCGACCCACGGGATGCGGGCCTCCAGTGCCGACTCAACATCGCCGCTGTGCCGATCCGCTTGCCGGTTCATAGCCAGCGCTTCGCGTACCGCGGTTGCCCGCAGCCACCCTTCCAACGATCCGGTGGCACTGTAGGTTGTGAGTGCCGGCGGGCGGACTCCGTCCCCTACGATGCATCGGGTAGCGATGATCTGCCGCACCTCGTTGACCACATCCGGGTTGCGCCCGAGACGTCCCAGGTAGTTGGGTATTCGTGTGCCGAACGTGGCTAGGAAATGGGCGACGGCCGCGGGAATTCGCTCAACACAGGCGCAGGCCAGATACAGGTCCGGGGCCCGCTCCGGATTGCCCGCCCAGGTCTGCGCCCGGGACTCGACAAACAGCAGGAACGCCTCGCGAGGCAGATCGATTGTAGGAAAGGCATTGCGACCCGCTTCGTAAGCAGCCTCACAGGAGATGGGAGCAGCGGCCATGTCTCATAGGCTATCACGCACCGGCCTCGCTCAGATTGCCGTTCTCCAACCGGAGCACGCGATCCGCGATCTCAAACAGACGCGGATCGTGCGTCACCACCAGTGCCGCGCACGATGTTGTCCTCGCAGCGGTCGCGATGGCCTCCTTGACCAATCCCGCCGACAGATCATCGAGAGACGCAGTGGGCTCATCCGCAAGAATCAAACGCGGCTTACGGACCAGCGCCCTGGCAACGGCAACCCGCTGCTTCTCGCCACCGGAGAGGTCCTCGGGAAACGCATCCACCTTGGTGGCCAGGCCCAGCGTCTCCAACTGGTCAGCGGCGTGCCTGCTGGCGAGGTCCAACTGCGTGTAATCCAGAACCGATAGCATCACATTCTGTCGCGCCGTCAGCGCGTCAATGAGATTGTGAGATTGAAATATGAACCCGATCAGGCTGCGGATCTCGCATTGCTGCGCGATGCCGAGCCCTTTCAAGTCGCGGCCCAACACGCGCAACTCGCCGTGCTGCAGCGACCTGAGCGCTCCACACAAGGACAGCAACGTTGTTTTACCAACACCCGGGGCGCCGGTGACGACGGCGACTTCGCCCGGTGCGACCGCCAGAGACAGCGAGCGCAGCACATTGCTTCGAGCATACGAAAACCCGATATCCCGCGCGAGAATGGTCGGCAACATTTTCATTGACCCCTCCTACGGTACGTAGAGGAGCGAGGCGGGACAGTGACTCAGGAAAAGCTAGTCTACGTTCGCGTACACCTTAACGAGCTCAGTCATGAGCTCACGGCCCACGAACAAGGACCGCACGCTGATGTACTCGTTCAGCCCATGTACACCGTTGAAGTCTGCATCTGCCCACACTCCGGGCACGCCATACACGGGAATGCCGATCGCCTGCAGGTAAGGGCCATCGCTCGAACCGGTAGCCATGACCGGAACGAGAGGCACGCCGGGGAAATACTTCTCGACCAACTTCTCCGCCGGGCGGACGATCCTCGGATCGAGAGGCGCGGCCGATGCGAGCGGTTTGTTTCGTGGTATCAACGTGACTTTCAGGCTTGGATCGCCAATCGCCGCTTCTAGCGCCGCGAGAGTGCCCTCGGCGGTCTCCCCAGGGAAGATACGGCAGTTCACATTTGCGCCGGCCCGCTGTGGAAGTGCGTTGGTGGCATGACCACCGTCGAGGAGCGTTGCAACGCAAGTGGTGTGCAGCAGAGCGTTGTAGACGCGGTCCTTGGAAACCTCCGCAAGGGCGGCAGCGTCATCGGATTTTTGCGCGAGAGCCAACATCGCTCGCCCCAACTCGTCACCCCGCACAGCGCCGGTCTTGGCGAAATATGCCTGGTTGATTGGCGTGACTTTCATCGGAAACTCGTACCCGCGCACTTTGACGAGCGCATCGGCAAGCTCGTAAATCGCGTTGTCGCGAACCGGGATCGAGCTGTGCCCGCCCGGGTTGATAGTTTCGAGCCGATAGTTTCTCGTGGTCTTTTCAGCCACAACGAGATCCTGCTCGAGCAGCTTGCCCTCCTGGTCCAAAAGCCCGCCGCCGCCCTCGTTCAGCGCGAATTCCGCGGCCACCCACTCCGGCCGATTCTGCACCAGCCATTGCAGACTATTGAACGCACCGAGGGTCTCCTCTCCACAAGTGAGCACCAACCTGATCGAGCGCCTGGGGCGATAGCCACTCTGCTCAAAGCGTGTCAGCGCATCGACCCAGATCGCGGCCGTGCTTTTCATGTCCAGCGTTCCGCGGCCGTAGTACCGGCCGTTCTCCTCAATCAACGTGAACGGATCGCGTGTCCAGTCTTCCCGCCGGGCTTCGACGACATCCAGATGTCCAAGCAGCATTATTGCTTTCGCCGTGCTCGATCGACCCCGCAGAACCGCCACCAAACCACCCTCTTTGGGATGATCGGGTGGGGAAAAGACTGTGACGTCGGCTGGAGGGATACCGGCCGCCCTGAGGTGCACCGCCATGCGATCGGCCGCGAGAGTGCAGCTCCCGGCCGATAGTGTCGTGTTGGTCTCGACCAACTCCTTGAAGAGCGCAAGAAATGCAACCTGGTCGGGCCGCAAGGCGGGCATGGGTCCATCGACTACGGCTCGCGCCATTGACTGAGTGGCAACAGCCAGGCAGGCCAGAATGATGCAAAGGCGTTTCAGCATGAGAACTCCCCGGTGCAATCAGAAGCTGAGCCAGCGCCCATGCGGTCCGGCCTCCCGATCGGAGCCCAGATGGGAGTCGCGGTGTCGCTTCATGTGATATTCCGACTTCAACTTCCAGGTCTGGCCGCCGTCGCTCGACTGCTCATCGCGCCAGATGAAGGAATCAGCGCGCACTTCGTTGAATGACCAGCGCGTCGTTTTGTTGTTGGTGTCCTGCGTTTCCAGCACGAAGCGATCATTTCCCACCGCCCCGCCGCTGAAGCTCATGACCGAAGCATGCTCCGGGTCGACGAAGGTCGCATGCCATGATCGCGACTGCGGTTCGAAGTAGTACAGCGTTGTGTAGACCTCGCGCTCCTTACCCGCCGCCGTCGGATCCACAATCCAGAGATCCTGCACGGCGCGCCCGTCGAGCACCCACCCAACGATGAATTCGCCGGTGCGATGACTCGCCGTTCCGTCTTTCAAGTAGTCGAGATATTCAACATCCCAGGTTCCGACGACGCGACCGAGCGTCTTCGAATCGTTGCCGAGTGAGGCATGCGGACTCGTGGCTGAGAGTGCGGCAACCATGTCCAGCCGGCGATCGGTCGCAGCGCTGGTACCGAGACTCAGACATCCTAAGAAAGCCGCAGCCAGTACCCAGACCGTACTACGGGGTGATCCTATCTTTTCCATATTTCTGCCTCCTACCGCGCTGATACTCAGGGCTCATCGCGATTTGAAGTGTAGGTGTAAGCACCGACGCAGCCGAGACCGTTCACTGCATCGGGTCAGCCATTCGTTGCATCAACATGCCAGTCCCCGGCACGTTGGCGTAGAGTGACTCCCATGCTCGAAACTCAAAGTCGTGCACGTTCGAACCGCTGGCTGTGGATCGGTGCGATCTGGGTCGCGGGCGCGTTGTTCGATGCCAGTCAGAACGTTCTCGTCATGTACAAGGAAGGCCGGCATCACTCCTGGGTGCCGCTCTTCCTGACCGAGCTCGCGCTCTGGCTGCCATGGGCGCTGGCTACTCCATTCATCAGCCGCCTGGCCCTGCGGCACCCGTTCATTCGTGGCCAGGTCGTACGCACCGCCGCCCTGCACCTCGTGATCTTCGCCACCCTCAGTGTCGGGACGGAAGCCTGGTCAGCATTTCTTCAGGTTGTGTTCAATCCATGGGGAAACCGGCTCCCACCGACTTTCCTGAACACCTGGAGCACTTCACTCCTCTACCAGGTTCTGACGTTCCTGATCGTGTACGCGCTGATACTGACCATTACCTTCGTATTGGAATCGCGGGAGCGTATGGTGCGCCAGATGACCGAGACCGCCCGTCTCAACGAGGAGCTCTCCAAGGCACAGCTCGCAGCGCTGCGTCGCCAGATCGAGCCGCACTTCATGTTCAATACCCTGCATGCCATCGCCGGACTCGTACGCGGCCAGAGAAACGAAGCCGCGGTCAGCATGATCGTGGGGCTCAGTGAGTTTCTGCGGCGGGCGTCGGAGAACTCCCACCGTGCACAGGTAACACTCGAAGAGGAAGTTGAGTACCTGCAACGCTATGTTGACATCCAGAAAGTTCGCTTTGGAGAGCGCCTGCAGGTGAGCCTGGATATCCCCGCCGAGCTGCGGCGCGCCCAGGTTCCTAACCTCCTGCTGCAGCCTTTGGTTGAAAATGCGATCAAACATGGCATTTCCCAGCGTGTTGCCGGGGGGACAGTCCGCATCGCAGGCCAGTGCGACCAAGGCTGTCTTCGCCTCAGCGTCTACAACGACGGCCCGCATCTCCCGACCGACTGGCAGGCGACGCATACCGGCGTCGGAATCGGAAACCTGCGCACGCGTTTGCAGATCCTGCACGGCAACCAATCCGAACTATCCCTCAAGCCCGTCGCTGCCGGCGGCGTGGAAGTGGTAGTCACCCTCCCGTTCAAGGAGGCGTGAGGTGGCATCAATCGAAAAGCGGCCGGTAGCAATACACGCTCTGGTGGTTGACGACGAATCACTGGCGCGAAGCAACTTGAAGGTACTGCTGGAAGCCGATCCCGACATTGCGTCAGTGACCGAATGCGGGTCCGGGATGGAGGCCGTTGAGGAAATCAAAAACTCGAAGCCTGATCTGGTGTTTCTGGACGTGCAAATGCCCGAATGCGACGGGTTTGATGTGCTGGAACTGTTGGGCAACGGCCTGCCGATCATCATCTTTGTGACGGCGCACGATGAGTACGCTCTGCGAGCCTTTGAGGCGGGAGCACTCGACTATCTGTTGAAGCCTTTCGACAACGCACGCTTCGGCCGCGCCTTGAATCGTGCCAAGGACAGACTTGCGCACTATGCGCCGTCAGCACCTCGCCCGGCACAGCGTCTGGTCATCAAAAACCGGACGCAAGTGCTCTTTCTCAACATCGCCGACATCGACTGGATCGAGGCTGCGGGATATTACGCGTGCGTGCATGTCGGTAGCGACACCCACATCATCCGGCGGACGCTGTTGGACCTCGAGCAGGACCTGGGAGGCGAGAGGTTCAGTCGTATTCACCGCTCGGTCATTGTGAACCTCGATCGCATTCAAGGGCTCGAGGTCCAGAACGGGGGCGAGTACGAGGTCGTATTGAAATCCAAGGTCCGCCTGCAATTGAGCCGGCGCTTCCGCAAGACACTCGAGGAGCGCATGGATGCGATGTCACGACAGGCGTAAGAGCTGGCTTCATCCAATGAAGGCCCGAATGTAACCGTTCACTTCAGCAGGCTTCTCGTGCACCACCCAGTGTGAGCCATCCGGAATCCGCTTTATGGTCAACTGCGGCGCGAACTGCTGCAGCCCCTCGAGATTCTTCGGGGGCAAGGCAGGATCCTGTTCGCCCCAAATGACGAGCGCTGGGACTCGAACCACCTCGCGAGCCGTTTCGTGGCCAAACTCGCTGTCCGAGGCACCAATCTCAGCTTCTATCTGTGGAGGAGCCGGCGGCCCCAGACGATTGGCGCGATAGTAGTTGAGACCGCCTGTCAGCGCACCGGGCTGCGACCACGCCTTTACGTAAGCCTCCTCATCTTCGTGGGTCATTGCGCCGGTCTTCAGCAAGTTATCCAGGACTATTTTCTTGAGCAGCGCGAAGTTGTTGGCCGTCAGTTTTTCCTCAGCCTGCGGGCTACGGAACATGAACATGTATTGGCTGGCTTTTTGCTGATCGGGATCGCTGGCCAACAGCCTGCCAAACACGGCCGGATACGGCGCGTTGATGATGACCAGCTTGTCCAGGTATTCCGGATGTGCAGCGGCAAACGCCCATGCCAGCGCGCCTCCCCAATCGTGGCCGACGAGTACGAGTTTGCGGCCCTTGCGATAGTGATCGGCCAGGAGCCGGATGTCTTCCAGCAATTCCGGGACACGGTAGGCTTCGAGTGAAGCCGGCTTACCGGACAGGTTGTAACCCCGTAAGTCAGGAGCCACCACCTGGTGATCCTTGCCAAACTCCCGCAGTTGGTCCTTCCATTCGTAGGAAAACTCAGGAAAGCCGTGCAGGAACATCACCAGCTCGCCGCGACCTCGGGTCAGACAATGAAATCGAATGCCGTTGGCCTCGACGTACTCGTCCTGGAGATGGGTGGGCGTTGCAGCTGAGGTGGTCATTGACGACAGCCCCGCCCACAGCAGTGCTGCACACCAGGTGGTAATTCGCGGGAAATAATTTGGCATAGGAATGTCTGCAAGTTTGTGACAGTTTCGGACAATCTCGATGCGCCATATTACCGGATCCTAGCTACGATCGCGTTTTCGGGCTCCGGAGCATGATGGTGTAGGTCGCACTCGTAACCGGCTCGGCATGGGACGCTATGACCGAGAACCCCAGGCGCTGATAGAAGGCCGGATTTCGACGGTCGAATGTCTCCAAGTAACAATCAACACCTGCGTCGTCGGCTTCAGCGAGCGTCGGCTCGATGAGGCGCTTGCCGATACCTCGGCCCTGGGCCGAAGGCGTCACGCCGACAATGGACAAATACCAGGCGGTCTCGGCAACTGCGACCGCTGCACGTTGCCGCATGAAATCGATGATGCGTCGGTACGCATCCCTACCAGTGGCACCGAGCGCCGCACCGAGAAACTCATCTTTTGCCTGCGCCTCTGCGTTGGATGCAGATGTCTCTGCAGGCAACAACCACACCGCAGCGCCGACAGCCGGATCAGGCCACACCACGAGGCGGCCCTTTCGAGCGCCCTCGCTCATTGAATAATCGAAGTAACGAGCTAACGCCTGCCGTCTGCGTGCTTCGTTATCAGCGAACTCCTCAGTAATTGTGACGTAGAACGGATCGTATCGGAGCGAATCGATGAGCGCCGCCACCGTGGCTGGGGAGTTCGAAGCAGTCACGATGGTTTCCACCCTATGAGCCCCTCTGCGCTCCATTGCGCAGCACTGAGTTTGGAGATGAAGAAGTCGGCCAACGCGCTAACCTTCGCAGGACGCGCACGAGCAGTCGCGGTTACGAAATATAGCCCCCCTTCGGGCAGGCCCCAATCGGTCAAAACAGGCTCGAGCTGCTTGTCCAGGAAATACTGTGTCGCGACAAACTCGGGAAGCTCGGTAATGGCAAGTCCAGCGAGAACCGTGGGCAGTAATGCTTCCACGCTGGTTCCCCGTAACGCCCCGGTTGGTGTGACGGTGCATTCCTCCCCACTCGTGTGGATAAAGCGCCAGACGTCGCGCTTGGCTCTGTTGGTGTACGTAAGACACTGGTGGGCGCCGAGATCCTGCGGATGTTGGGGGCGACCATATCGGGACAGATAGGTAGGGGATGCAACAACAAATCGACGCACCGGCGCAATGAGACGCGCGACGAGTGATGAGTCCTCCATGACGGCGATGCGCAGAGCGGCGTCAAAGCCATCCCCAATCAAATCGGCATGTGCGTCCGTGAGATGAAGATCAATGGAAATTTCCGGATACATCCGGAAGAACTCAGGCAACAGCGGAGCCACCCAGCGAGCGCCGAAGGAAAGCGGCGCAGCGAGCTTGACCAGGCCGCGTGGTCGGCTCGAGGTCTCCCGGGCGAAATCCTCCGCGTCCTCGGCGTCGGCGTAGATTCTCGCCGCTCGCTCGGCAAGCGTGCGGCCATAGTCCGTGAGCGCAAGTCGTCGGGAAGTGCGGTTGAACAGTCTACCTCCCAACCGTTCCTCCAGGCGGGTAACCGCCCTGGACACGGTGGCGACCGAGACCCCCATGGTTGTTGCCGCAGCAGCGAACGAACCTTCTTCGGCAACCTTCGCGAACATCGCGAGCCCTTCGAAATCCGGTAGCTTCGACATCGACAATCCTGCAACGATACTTTGCAATTATTTCTATTTTGAAAACTAGCATGCCGCCTTACATTTGTCGCCAGGGCACCCACCCACCTGGGGTGCGACGCATGCGTCGCACGGGTGTCCCGCGAGGGGCACCCTGGATCGACGATGAGCGCGCAAGGCGCGCGCAGGAGGAGACAGATCGTGGTACGCAGACTCGAAGGAAAAATTGCCGTTGTGACCGGTGGCACCACCGGTATCGGCCTCGCGACTGCCAAGCGCTTCGCAACGGAAGGCGCACGGGTCTTTATCACCGGCCGCCGCCAGCCCGAGCTCAAAGCCGCCGTTGCGGCGATTGGACCGAAGGCCACCGGCATCCAGGCGGATTCCGGCAACTCGAGCGATCTCAATCGGCTCTACGAGCGGGTGAAGACGGAGGCAGGCCGCATCGATATCCTGTTCGTCAATGCCGGCGGCGGCTCGATGTTGCCTTTGGGATCAATCACCGAAGAGCAGTATGACGATACGTTCGGTCGCAACGTGAAGGGCGTGCTCTTTACGGTACAGAAGGCACTGCCGCTGTTGGTCGACGGCGCCTCGGTAATCCTGACCTCTTCCAACGTCAGTATCAAAGGCACACCCGCCTTCAGCGTTTACAGCGCCTCGAAGGCGGCAGTGCGCAACTTTGCACGCAGCTGGACGCTTGATCTGAAGTCTCGCGGCATCCGCGTCAACGTTATCAGCCCGGGCCCGATCAAGACCCCTGGCCTCGTCGACCTCGCCGGCCCCGATGTGGAGAAACAGCAGGGATTGCTCGACTATATGGCCTCGACTGTCCCCCTTGGGCGTGTCGGTAGCCCTGAAGAGGTCGCCGGCGCCGCCGCCTTCCTCGCCTCCTCCGACGCAAGCTTCATTGCCGGCACCGAGGTCTTTGTCGACGGCGGACAAGCCCAGATATAGACCAACACCAACACCTTTATTTGAACAACACATCAATCACTCAATCACAAAGGAGACTCCCATGACCAACCAGACGTATGCAGCATCCGAGGTCGTTCCCTCGGCCGTCCCCAGCGCCATCACCACAATCGTTCCGGCGGTGGGTCGCGTTCTGATCAGCACGATCTTCATCCTTTCCGGGCTTTCGAAGCTCGCCGCACCGGCGATGACGATCGGCTACATCCAGTCAGTCGGATTGCCGTTGCCGTCGCTGGCGTTCGGCATCGCCACGATTATCGAGATTGTCGGTGGAATCACACTGCTGATCGGCTACCGCACTCGAATCACCGCCGGTGTTCTCTTCGTGTTCGCGCTGGCGACCGCCGCGTTCTTTCACAATCATTTCGCAGACCAGAATCAGTTCATCCATTTCTTCAAGAACATCGCGATAGCGGGCGGTCTGCTACACGTGGTCGCATTCGGCGGTGGTCGTATGAGCCTCGATGGCCGTCGGTCCTGACACATCACTGGGGACGTGGCTGCAGCACTTGATGCCTCTGAAGTACCCTTTCCAGTTGATCGTGAGGCAGGGCAGCCACCGTCCAGTAATCTGCGCCAGTCATAGTCCGCGCAGCCACGAGAGCATTCACTACGGCCTCCTCCACGCCCTCGACCGTGGCCTCAAACAGCGGGTTGAGCGCTTCGCTTCGCAGACGCGCAATTTGCGCCGGCTGGTTTGTATCAGTTGCCCAGTTGCCGTCATCTGCGTTGGGATTAGCGGTTGAGAAAGCTATGAAGATGCCGCCGGACCCGTCGCTTTCAATCGCGCCGAGACGCCCCAGACCAACGGAAGACCGCCGCGCCAAGCGCTTCAGCTGATCAGGAGTGAGTGGCGCATCGGTGGCGATGACGATGATGATCGACCCGCGATGCTCCTGATCAACACCGTCGGCGATCGCCACCAACTTCGGATCGCATAATTTGGCAATCGTCCCAGCGAACTGTTGAGGCGGAGACAGGAGCTGAGTCACGCAACGTGGCTGCAAAGTCATCTCGCGTGCGACCGGAATCCCGGCCACCCGAAGCTGACTCGCGCGACCGTAGTTACATTGGACCAGAACGCCCACGGTGAAACCGCCCGCCTCCGCCGTAAGCTTACGCGAGGCTGTGCCTGTCCCGCCTTTGAAGCCGTTGCAGACCATCCCTGTGCCACCACCAACATTACCCTCGGCCACGGGGCCGGAAACCGCGCTGTCGAGCGCTGCGAGTGCATCCTGCTGTCTCACGTGTTGACCGGCCATGTCGTTGAGCGGCACGTCAGCGGTCTCGGCCACGAGCGGATACCAGAAGTAACCCTTTCGATGGTCGGCTAGCCACTTGAACGCGGCGTCGCGCACCACACCGACGCTGCCCGTGCCGGTAATCAGGATGGGCGTCTCGAGCACACCGCTCTCCTCAACCCAATGAGTACCTGTCATGTCGCCATTGCCGTTGCCGGCGAAGAAACCCGCGAAGACCGCACGGCCATCCGCCTTACCGCGAGGGAGGATAGCTGTGACGCCGGTGCGGACCGGTCCCCTTCCGCGCACCAGCGGCCCGTCGCCCGAAATGAGTGTCTTGAACCCGACCTCTACGCCTGGGACATCGGTAATGGCGTTGTTGATTCCCGGGCTACCGTCGAAGGGTATGCCCAGGTCCCGGGCCCGGGGCTCAGCGCCCGCGGCGAACGCCACCTCCACAAGCATCAGGCAGGCGAAGCCCAGTAGAGCTGTCGAGAGATGTCGCAAGTTAGTCTCCGATCACGGCCGGTGGCCACCGGCGTTCAGTTGGCGCTCATAGTCCGCCGCATCGAAATGGCCCAGGGATTCGGCTACCAGCCCGTTGGGACCGAAGCGCCACTCTTCAAAGCCACTGATTCTAACAAACTTTCCCGTCCCGCCCGGTCCCGCGTTAGTCCCGGTCAACGTCCAGTGATACTCGGTCCTGGCCCCCGTCACGACAATGCGATCCATCCTGACCACAAGGTCCGGAAAGGCCGTCATGAAACTCTGTGCCGAATCCGTGATCGCCGCCCGTCCGACTGCCGGAGTTCCATCATTGATCGCGAGTGATCCCCGTTCTTCAAAAAATGAGGCGACATTTGCGGCGTGCCGACTGCACCACGCCGCCGTGTAACGGGTCGCAAATTCATTCAACGCGCTCGAATCCATCGCAGACTTCTCCGAACGTCAACGCATCCTGGAGACTGGGTCCCGCTCATACACGATCTACTCCTACAGCGCCAATCAGGCAAGCGATCTAATGCCCAACACCGTCGCTGCACGCAGACGGGAAATTCACGGAAGTTGTCACGGCCCTGTCAGGTAATCCCCAGCGGCGTTATCCTTCGGGGATGAGTATGTTGCGCGTTTTGGCAAACTCGATGGTCACTATCCTCGTGCTTGCGATTTTCTCGGCAGCGGTCGCCGCCGTACCGACCTTCACCAAAGACATTGCGCCGATACTGCTCGAGCACTGCGCGAACTGTCACGGTTCGCTGCTGTCGTACGCTGCAGCCCGATCTTCCGCCAACGCCATCAGAGAAAAGGTCGCGACGCGCGCAATGCCGCCTTGGCCGGCGGATCCCGCGCGCAGCCTGAAATTCCGCAATGACGCCCGGCTCAGCGACTCGGAAATTGCAACCGTCCTGGCCTGGATCGACGCAGGCACTCCCAAAGGAGACGACACCGGACTGCGCCGACAGCCCGATTTGGCGAGCGAGTGGCTGAATCCTGAGGGTCGGGCGCCGGACGCGGTCGTATCTTTGCCGGTAATCCACCTACCTCCCACAGGCGAGGTTCCCTACATTCAGCAACTCATCAAGGTGCCCGTCGACAAGGACCAATGGATCGTCGCGATGCAGTTACGTGCAGGCAATCGCAATCTACTCCATCACATGGGAATCACCGAGGTCGCGCTGCCGGAGGGTTTAGGGCCGACGCAGATCAATGAATTCGCGGCGATGGCGCGTAAGTTCGGAATTCCTGACGCCTCGGTCGCGAACACGCCACCCGCGGTTGTCGATCCTACAGATGCCGACGCCTACGACATGCTGGGCGTATACACCCCGGGGTCGACCTTCGAGGCCTTCGGGGACGACAGCGGGAAGCTGCTGAAAGGCGGAAAGAATTACTACATCAACTTTAACATACACTACACGACGACCGGCAGGCCGGAATCAGACCAGTCGCAGCTCGGCTTGTGGTTTCGATCCGAGCCGCCCTACCATCAGTTGATTCGCGCGCCGATCGCCGTCAAGACGATTATCGCGAACGGCAAGGAATTGTTGACCGATGCTCCGGGAACGAAGGCAGAGGGTACCGGGGTTGCGATTCCGCCAGTTCCCGCGTACGCACAAAACTATGAAGTAATCGGGATCTCGGCGTATACGCAACCGGTAACGCTCTATCAGTTGCAACCGCACGCACACATGCGTGCGCGGGACTTCACCTATGTCGTGGTCTATCCCGACGGTCGCGAGCTGGCCATATTGACGGTGCCGACATACGACTTTCATTGGCAGCTCGCCTATCAGCTCGATCGACCGCTCACGCTACCGCCGGGCAGCAAACTCATCGTCACGGCGCACTATGACAACTCCCAAAAACACTACGTGGAACGTGTCAAAGCTGACGATCCCGGACACAACTGCGGACCCGAAAACGTTGCCTACTTTCGCCGCCAAAATCAAAGCTGGGATGAGATGTTCAGTCCCTTGGCGCAGTACGCAGTCTCCAGCGCCGGAGCGGCTGTGGGAAAGGCGGGCGCGCCGGACATCGTACGAGTGGTCGGTTGCCTGAAGCAGGATCACTCCAACAAATGGCTGTTGAGGAAGGCGACCGAACCGGTCGTGACGGACCGCCAGGCGACATCCACGGCGGAGCTCAAAGCCGCTGCGGTGGTCCCCCTCGGCACCAGGATCGTCGATTTATTCGGTGTCGATGTTTTCAGTCCCCGCAACTACATCGGGCAGAAAGTCTCCGTCAAAGGCGTGTTGCTCCAGAAGGCGGGCACCGGGCGGGTCAACGTGACGTCGCTGCAATCACTCGCTGCAGCATGCGAGTAGCTCCATGACGGCCCGCAAAGCGCGCCTCGGTCTCGTACACATGGCGCTATGCGCTGTGATTCTCGGCGGCGTCTCCTGGGCGGCGCCCCCGACACCGCCTCCGCAGCCCAAGAAGCTGGCAGTGTGGCCGCAAGGCGCCAGTTCACCCGCTCTGGATCTCGTCGATACAGAGGGCGTGCCACGTACGCTGAGCGACTATCGCGGGCAGGTTGTGGTGATTTACTTCGGCTTTATGCACTGCCCGGACGCCTGCCCTGCTGAGCTGTTCAAGCTTGCAGTAGTGATGAAGCAATTGGGGCAGGTGGCCGCACATGTGCAGGTGCTGTTTATTACGTTGGATCCGCAGCGCGATGAGCCGGCATCGCTGAAGAGCTACGTGTCGGCTTTCAACCCGCGATTCACGGGCCTCACGGGTACGACAGCAAAAGTCGATCAGGCAGCGAGCCGCTTCAATGTGCAGTACGCACACGTCCCTTTGGGCGATGACTACACCATAGATCACTCAAATGCGATTTTCGTGTTCGATGCTGCGGGGCACCTGCGCCTGATTGGCGCGGCCAATTCGCCGGTCGCCGACTTTGTTCACGACATCAACGCATTGGCGGCAGAGCAGTCTGCCGGGGCGGGCAGTTCCGCCCCGGCACTCCACTGAGATTACTTGATCTGTAGACCGCTCAGCACCGCCTCGTTGAGGACTGGAGTGAACGTAATCACGTATTGACCCGAGCTGTCAGCCGCTGCCGATATCTTTTCGGCCACCGGCGTGTTGTTGTCCCCCGCAGCCAGAAAAACATCGAAGTTGGACAACACGGTCGTGCCATTGATGCTCACGTTGAAGAGCCGAGAGCCGACTGAGTCGAGAGTGGGCTCCAGGAAATACAGAGTCACCGTGTGGCTCGAAGCAGGCTTGAAACCCTGCACCGTGTAGCTGAAATTTCCGGTGCGAGCGTTCTGGAACACCTCCAGGGGCAAGCCCTTTGGGATGTTGACCGTCTGGATGCCTTCACCCGTGGCGATTGCGCTGCCGCCCGAAAACTCCTCATCCGCCGACCACGCGCTCACCGTGGGTCCGCCGCTGTTGATTTGGACGGTACTCGAGGCAGGGCACCCGTTGGTTGAAACAGTGAATGGCAGGGAGGACACGGAACTCCCCGCCTCATCGACGGCTGCAACCGAATAGTAGTAGGTCAGATTGCACAGCGCCGTTTTATCCGAGTAGGCCGCGGTGGTGAGACCGCTCACGATTTCGTTATCGGCTGAGGGTATGAACGCAGGGTTGCTGCTGCGAAACACGTCGTAGGACTTTACACTACAGGATGCCGGGGATGCGCTGGCGGACCAACTCAGATTGATCTGAGTAGCAGATTGAGCCAAACCACTCAGCTTTGCGGGCGTGGGAGGCAGCGTGACGCAGGCCCCAGATGCCACCGGCGTTACGGTCAAGGTATCCGCGCGCGAAATACTCGCTCCGTCCAGATTGAACAATTGAATGCTGTTGGCCCCGGCCCGGAGAGTTACCACGATGCTGGCCGTCTGGTATGTCTCGAAATCACCGGTGACCGGGAAATCCATCGCGGCAGTCACCAGGGTCCCGTTGACCTTGATTCCCTCCGGCCGATTGAGAACGCCCCCGAACAGACCGGTGGAGAAAGCGTAACGGATAGCCAGTGTATGAGGACCGGCCGCCGCCGCCACGACATTGTTGAACGTGGCCGTACCATCATGGGCATAAGCCATGTCCACGACTTCATGCTTGGGATTGACGGAGTTGCTGGAATGGATGTAGCTCGGGAACCAGCCGCTCAAGCGACGGAAACAGTCGAATCCGTCGATCAGGGCATCGGTGAAGTAGTACTGGGTGCCCCCGGCTACCGCAATTCCAGGGACCTGGCCTGTGCCACGCGACGTCGGAGGAGTCGCGGGACAGTTTCCTGCCACGGCGGTGGCCCCTTGCGCAGCCAGAAGAAGCAACAAAGCTAACGATGGCCCTTTCATCATGATTCCCTGCCTCAATTGCGTTGTGTGGCTTGCGGTCAATTTGCGGAATAGGTCCAAGTCAGAACATCCTGCGTCGAAACCGTGCCGCCAGTGCCACCTGTAAAGCCAACAAACGCGGTGGTCGCGCCGACAGTGGCCGGGATATTGATAGCCTGGGACGCCGTGAAAGTTACGTTGGTCGCCGTATCCGTCAGTGTCAACGTCAGCGTCGTGCCATCGTAGGTCAGATGCGCATGCATGACGTCGCCGCTGTGCAGATTGATGCCCGAGGGAGTCAGGTCCAGCGCTGGAATGGTCGGTGCCACCCCATTGATATAGAAGCCGGTGGAGTTAACTCCCTCACCCGCATTGCTGAAGGTATCGAATTTTACCGCAACACTCGACTTGATACCCTGATACCCGAGGGCGCCGCCAATTCCGCCGTGCGCGGTGAGCCCCACGTTCTGGATCGTGAAGGTCATTCCATCGGAGGCCCTGGCGGTCGCGGGTGTAATCTGGAACGTGAAGTCAGTTGCAAAGTGCTGGATGTTCACAGGAGTCGAATACCAGACCGCGTGAGACTCGTTGTTGCCGCCGTCGGTCACCTGCATTGCTCCGGCGGCGAATGTCGAGCCGCCGATGAGAGCGAAGTTCGCTGCACTGGTAAAGCCTGCTGGGTAATTCACCGTAGGCTGGTTGCTTCCGGTGTTGATCGTGTATGCAGCCGTTGAGACCGCACTCGTTGTGAAGCCATTAGCGACCGCAATGGCTTGCAATGTCTCGCTCGCCCCGACGCTGATTGGCCCGGTGTACGCCGACGACGCTGTTGTCGGCTTTGTGCCGTTGGTAGTGTAGTAAATTGTCGCACCGGGAGTCGCGTCTGTGATCGTCACCGATTGCGGTACGGTGTAAATGCCACTAGCCGGTGAGAACGCTGGTATCGCGGTGACTGGCGTCGATACCGGTGGAGTCGACACGCCAGGCGTGTAGACCCAATTCAGAATATTTTGGGTTGACGCCGTACCGCCGGTACCACCGGTGAAGCCAACAAAGGCGGTATTGGCGCCGACCGCGGCAGGGATATTGATAGCCTGAGACGCCGTGAATGTGGCTTTGGTCACCGTATCGGTCAGCGCCAGCGTCAGCATCGTGCCATCGTAGGTCAGATGCGCGTGCATGACGTCGCCGCTGTGCAGATTCACGCCCGAAGACGTCAGGTCCATCGCGGGAATCGTCGGTGCCACACCGTTGGTGTAGAAGCCGGTGGAGTTAACTCCCTCACCCGCATTGCTGAAGGTATCGAACTTCACCGCAACACTCGACTTGATACCCTGATACCCGAGCGCGCCGCCGATTCCGCCACGCGCGGCGGGCCCCACGTTTTGGATTGTGAAGGTCATTCCATCGGAGGCTTTTGCGGTACCCGGCGTTATCTGAAACTCGAAGTCGGTCGAGAAGCTCTGGATGTTTAACGGCGTTAAATACCAGACTGCGCGCGCCTCATTGTTGCCCCCGTCAGTCAACTGCAACGCGGCACCGGTGACCGTTGCACCTCCCGCCAGGGAGAAGTCCGTTGCTGTCGGAAAGCCGTTGGGATCGTTCACCGCCGCCGGCGGCGGAGGGCTCTCCGTGTTAATCGTGTAGGCGGCGGTTGCCACCTTGCTGGCAGTCTGGCCGGGAGCCACCGCAATCGCCTCGAGAGTTTCGCTCGCAGCCACACTGACCGGCCCGGCGTACACCGCCGACTCGGTTGTCGGCACGGTTCCGTTGGTCGTGTAGTAGATTTTCGCACCCGCGGTCGCATCGTTGATAGCAACGGATTGCGACGACGTATATGTTCCGGCCCCCGGCGTGAAGGTCGGTGTCGCCGTTGTTGGCGGAACAATCGTATAAGCAGCTGAGACCACTGAGCTTGCTGTCAGCCCGCTCCCCACTGCAATTGCCTCCAACGTCTCATTGGTAGTCACACTGATCGGCCCCGTATATACCGTCGAGGCCGTCGTCGGTGTCGTGCCGTTGGTCGTGTAATAAATCGCCGCACCTGCGGTCGCATCGGTGATCGTGACCGATTGCGACGACATGTATGTACCACCCGCCGGCGTAAATGTCGGCGCCGCTGTCGGTCCCGCGCCTGTGCCCGCATTGATGGTATAGGTTGCAGAAGCCACAGGACTGTTGTTGAGCCCGCTGGCCACGGCGATCGCCCGAAGGGTCTCGCTGGCGCCCACTACCACCGGCCCTGTGTACCTGGTGGACGCAGTCGTCGGTGTGGCACCGTTCGTAGTGTAATAAATCGCCGCACCCGAGGTCGCATCCGTTATCGTCACGGACAGCGCTCCGGAATAAGTGCCCGATCCCGGCGCAAACACAGGCACAGCGGCGGCTGTGACATTCAACTGACCATAAGCCACTATCGAGTTGGCATTGCCAATGTAGACCTTTCCGTTGACGATGGTCGGAGGTGCGAACTTCGTGGAGGAGCCTGAACGATCTCGGCCATTTGGCGCCTGACCACTCGTCCACAGGACCTTGGTCAGATCGGTAGCATCAAACGCAAACAGCTCGCCGGTGTTGTGCATGATCCAGACAATGCCATTGGTTGCGCCATTCGCGGATAACGACGCGCCGGCGGTTCGAGCGAACTGCTGCCCGCTGCGTGAGGTTGGTAGAGTGGAAATCAGCCCGCTGGTCGGGTCGACCGACCACGAATAGAGGAAATCAAAAGCGGGCCAAAACACACGATTATTCCAGTACATCGGCGAGCTCAACACGCCGGGTGTTGCCTTGAGCAATTCCTGCGGGATTTGCGGATCGCTGTCGGTGCAGCCGGAGGCCTGATTGGCGCAATATTTACCGAGGTTGTTGCGATCCACCACGTAGATCGAGCCCTCCTTGCCCTGCTGAACCAGCAGTTGCGCTCCCGATGCGCTCGTTGGCAGGAGGATGAGACCCGCTGATCCCACATCCGAATCCCCAGGACCTCCCTGGTCGAACGGCGTGAAGTAATCCAGCAGCGGGAATGTGTTGTTGGCGGGGGGACCGAACTTGATCACACTGTCGCTGTAGTCGCCATTGCCGAAATGACCATTTCCGCTGGTCACGTAGATATCCCCGTTCGCATCGACGGCGGGAGCGGCCCCGGCCATCCAGATGCCGCCTTCCGGAGACTGAGTACTTCCGCTCGAGACGGCGTTCGGAGTTGTGTTGAACACTGCCTCCTGTCCGAGAGTGGTGGCGTTATAGGACATCAGCCAACCGTGATAGGGCGGGTTATCACAGTGCGCGCCCCAGCCGATCACCACGTGGCCGTTCTCGAGGGCCAAGGCCGGACGCTGGGCCTCGAGGCGCGGGTCAAACTTGACAGTTGTGCCATCACCATCCTTGGCGTTACCGGGCGCCGACGCCTGAATCAGTACGGGGCCGCCGAGCTTCTCGGCAAGCGTGAGAGTACTCAAGGCGTGGAGTTGTTGAACGTAAGTGCCGTTGACCTTCGATTTCGAGACGGCATACAGAGTATTCGTCGCCGGATCAATGACCGGAGTTCCGGAGATTCCTACTTCCGGCTCGATATCCCCACAGCTCAGATCCGCGACACCACTGACCGTGGTACCCCCCGGGGATATCAGGCTCACTTGCGCGTAGATTGTTCCGGAATCGGCGTCGATCGCATACACGCTGTCGTGCTCAGTAGCGACATACAGCACATTGTGCGTGCCACCGGCGATGGACACGCCACTCAAATAGAGCGGCTGGGAATAGACCTGGCCGTCGACCGTTGTCGAAAACAGTTTGCCGAAGTTGGTAACGTTGACGTTACCGGTCGTCAGGATCGTTTCCCGCGAGTTCGTGCCGGTACGCGCCAGATCATTGTGCCACGTGGTCACATTCACCTGTGCTGCCACGGATAGCGATACGAGCACGGCAATGCCGGCGGCTACGATTCGGGACCATCGATTCTGAGGCGTCATCGGGTCATCCTCACTACAGGGAGTTGACGAACTCGATCAGGTCCTGCCGATCGGCTGCGGTCAATTGCTTGAACCGATCACGGCTTTTGGCGCCCTGCCCCGCGTGCCACAGGATCGCCTCTTCGATACTGCGGGCCCGGCCGTCGTGCAGGTAGCGAACATTCGGGTTGATGCTGCTCAGCAGACCCAGTCCCCACAGAGGCGCCGTGCGCCACTCCTGGCCTGAGGCATTACCTTGCGGAAAGTTGTCCGCAAGCTCAGGACCCATATCGTGCAACAGCATGTCGGTGTATGCGTGGATAGTCTGACTGCGCAACTCCGCGAAGCGATGCGCCGTACCTGTGGTCAGCGTCTGCACATGGCAAGCATTACAGCGAATCTGACCGAACAGTGTGCCGCCGTGTACGACGCGCGCCTGTAGGTCGTTTTCTGCCTGGACTTCAGCTGCCGTAGTCGCGGCCGGTTGGCTCACGAGTGTTGGAGCGGGGATTCCCGTAGGTTGTTCGCCGGCAAAATGTCTCTGCGGCGGAATACCCAGCAGAGAGACGTACTTGGTAAGCAGATCCAGATCGTCGTCCGACAGTAGGGGCCCCTTCGCATCAGCCGCGCGGCAATCCGCACCAGCGGGCGCGATCGCTAAACCACAGAGGTGATGCGGCAATATCGTGGTCGTAACACCCATGTCACCGTTCAGAGCCGTCGCAGTCTGTTGAGCGACAGTTGCGACTGTGGCACGCCATCCGAAGCGGCCCACGCGCGTGATAGCCGGATCCTGCAGATCCGGGACGATCTGCAGCTTGCCGACAGCACCGTCAGGATCAGTGCCGCTTGCCGTGGCGAGCGACTGCAGCTCCGACTCCGGCACACCCTCCAACAATCCCATACCCGCCATGTGTGGCGCGGCCCGCACGGACATGCGCGTCGGCAGCGGCAATGGCTTGCCTGTGAGGTCCGTCAGGAGATAGTGAGGTGTCTGCAGGGTATAGCTGGTGTTGTCGGCGTAGACCCCTTTGACAGAATTGTACGCGTCGATTGTCAGAAGCGCCTGACGCCCGTCATACGTCACCTTATTTTCGACCACGAGCCCCTGCTCGAGGTGACCACCGAAACGGGCATCCGGCACGAGCTGTCCGCTCGCATCAACGTCAGCAGTGAGCACCACCATGTTATTGAGCGGGACATTCAATCCCGGCGTGCTCTTTCCATTGTTTACGTGGCACAGGACACACGCGGCCTGTTGGAATTTCGGGCCCGCCTTGCCGGCTTCGGTCGTGAACAGCGGATTTCCGGGCTCGGTGTGCGAGCCGGTCAAAAATGAAGTATGGAATAGTCGCCGCCCTTCGAGGAACGGCTGGATGTTGCGGCCCGCAATGTTGGTGCCCGCTTGTTGGAAACTCCTGCCCGGCTGACCGTCCGTATCTTCCTGGAGCGTCATCATCGGGCCGCCGCTGAGCGCCGACTCCGGCGTCAGGTGCGAATTCCAGGGGATCGCACTGCCATCGCAGCATGGACCGCGGTACCAGGAGTGGACACCCGGCTTCCCGACCTCGTAGACCAGAGCCTCCGAGTAATAGTTGAAGCGTCCCAGATCGGACCCCTGGGGTCCCGAGAGAAAAATCCCCAACTCAAACTCGACCAGGTCTCCGGGGATCAGGTAGTTCCGGCTGGTGGGCGCCCGGCTGTACGGCGGCGAGCTGGTGATCTGTTTCACCAGCACGAACTCCCCATCCTGCAACGACAGTCCGAGATTCACGGAAATATTGGTTGCCGGATCGACGAGGTAATCATGTGGAGGATCGCTGGGAAGCTGGTTGTAGTTTGCCAGCGGTGTTTTCAACTCCTGGCCCGACATCAGGCTGAACGGCGGCAGTCGCTTCATGCCGCCGTTATCGCCGTATAGTGCAACCGCCGTTGGTCCTGGCAGATCGCCGTTTCTGCGGCCTATGAAGCCCTCGCGGAAATTAGTGCCGTACAGATACCACTGCGGGCGCATGACAATGGTAATGACACGGGCCGCCGGGTTTGTCGGCGAGACGTTCTCGTAGATCGTCAGGTCGTGCGAGCGACGCTCGAAATAGTGAGCTGCGAACAGATCGTAGGGGTCGCCGGTTGTCGCTACAGGAGGAACTTCGCGCGCGTGACGGTCGCGGGTTCGGCCACCCACGTGCGTCACGAGTGTTCCATCAGGAAGTGTGTACTGAGTTACGGGATCCAGGGCCGACCAGGTGAGCGGCACGAAATCCCCCTGCTGCTGAAACCCGGCTGGTGGCGAGGTAGTAGGTGGTGCAGCGCTTGCGGCGCCCGTTGCGCCGGATACCACCGTCAACAAAGCACAGAGCAACCACCGGCGATCTCGATTTCGAGAAACCTTCATCGCAAGACACTCCCTTCCAAGCTCGATTCTCAACAGCTGTCGGTTCGACCCGAGTCAAAAGACAACGTTTGTACTTCCTTGTACCTCGAAATCTGATGTTTGTGCAGTGTCTTAATTCGACGACGAGGCTACGGCGACACCGGCAACCCGAGTGTCGTTCAACTGTTTGTCGCGTTGCTGCAATGTCAATTTCTCCCGGGAACGGATTTTTTGCCCGGCAAATTGGGCGACCACTTGGGTCATCTCAACATGACTGAGCGCCGTCGAGCCTCAGCTCGGACGTGGAAAATAAACTGTTTGAACATGGTGACCAACATCACGCGTACATGTCGCAAAAACGTGTGCTAGCCTCTGCAGCTCACTTCAACCGGGACCCACCGTCCGCAATCGCGACAAGGAGAGCTCACGTGAGCGAGTCACATAACTGTAACAATCCGCGACGGACCTTCTTCATGTGCATTCACGCGATCCTGTGCCTGGTCTGCCGGGAAGCACCCGCCTTCGCACAAACATCGCCGCCGGTCACGTGGACTGCAGCGTGGGCCCTGTCGCCGGAACAGGGCGGCTCGAGCTCCGACTTCGAGACAGTGACCTTGCGGCAGGCCGTACTGCCGAGTATTTCCGGCACCGCCGCGCGAGTCAGAATTTCCAACCTGTTTGGTGACCAGCCGCTCCGGATCAGCGACGTCCATTTCGCGCAATCGCAGGGTACCGGACCGTCGATCGTCGCCGGCACGGATGTGCGCGTGACCTTCGGCGGTATGGCATCAATCACCATCGCGGCCGGAGCAGAAGCAACCAGCGACACCATCAATGTCGCCATCACCGCACGGAACGAATATGCGGTGAGCATGTTCCTGCCCGGCGCGGCGCCGATCGACCACGTCACTTTTCATCAGGACGGCTTCGAAAACGTATGGATCGCCGCTGGTGACGTCAGCGGTGCCACGGAAATCAACAGCACCAATGGCGCGCAAAGCGTGTTCTTTCTGACGAACCTGGATGTGCAGAACCCAAAATCGAGCGGTGCGCTCGTAGCACTCGGCGCTTCCATCACCGACGGCGACAAGTCTGCTTTTCAAGCCAACAATCGCTGGACCGACCTTCTGGCGGGCAGGCTTGCGCAGGCCGGCCTCGCAGTTGGCGTGGACAACCAGGGAATCCAGGGCAATCAGCAGGACAACGACGGCGCCGGTCAGAGTGCGTTGCATCGATTTGCACACGATGTACTGGGCCAGGCGAACGTCGCGTACGTGGTCTACTCGGACGATGTGATCAACGAGCTGGGATCGAGCAACCCACCGCCCACGGCCGATTTCCTTCTGCGAGGCTATCAGCAGATGATTTCCCAAGCTCACGAGGCCGGCGTCAGGTTCATCTGTTCCACGCTGACACCCTTTGCGGGCGATGCGTCGTGGACACCGGCGCAGGAAGTGGTGCGGGAGCAAGTCAACACGGCCATCACCACCACGGATATGTGCGACGGAGTGATCGACTTTGCTTCGGCCGTTGCCGATCCGAACAACCCCGCTTTTATGCTTGCCGCATTTAATGTGAACCCGGACGGCTCACCGGGCGATGACCTCCATCCCAACGTAGCAGGCCATCAGGCGATGGCGAATGCAATCAATCTCGGGCTGTTCACCGCGAATGGCGTCCCGCCCGTCAGCGGCCCGACCCGTACTGATACCTTATCGTTGGGCCAATCCTTAACCCCGGAACAAACCCTCACCTCGGCCGACGGGCGGTTCGTGTTGACACTGCAAAGCAGCGGCGCTCTTACGATCAAGGAGGGTCCGACCACGTTGTATAATGGAGGGGGCAGTGGCATACCCTCAGCGCTCATGTTGGAGCAGGACGGCAACGTCATCGAATTCGATACGAGCGGCAACATCCTGTTTCAGACCAATACCTCGGGCCAGGGCGGGGAGAACCTGGTTATGCAGAACGACGGCAACCTCGTGTTGTATACAGCAGCCAGCAAGCCGGTGTTCGCGACTAATACCTGCTGCCACTGACGGACGGTCTGTAGGACTCTCGCGTCGGGATCAGCCCGGACTCGCGATAACTCGCGATCAGCGTGTCGAAAAGACTCAAGTCCGCGCGACTCCGGGCCATGAGTTGCGCACCGGCTACGGCAGCGAAGATGGCGCGCGCCTTAGTCTCACAGTTGGTTCCACAAACAGAAGCAGCGGTCAGCATCCTGGTCAGCCACGCCACATTCACATCGGCGAAGGCCTGCACCTCAGTCTTCACTGTGTCCGGCAGGTCGTCATACTCGGCCGCCATGAAGCTGCAGAGGCACATCCGATTGTCCTGCTCGAGCGAACGGCGAAAGACCCCTGGATAGGCTTCGAGCGCTGCAGTCGGATCGCCGGTCGCTGCTGAGAGAGCTTCGAGGTGCGCCACCGTGTCCTCCCAGTAGCGTTTCGCTACCGCTGCACCGAGATCGGCCTTGCTGGCAAAGTGGTGGTAGATGCTCGCGGCTTTGATGCCCACGGCCGCCGCGATGTCTCGGAAATTCAGCCCACCATAGCCATGGGCCTGGGCAGTCCGTCGCGCGGCCTCAAGGATCGCCTCTTTCGAATTGTCGCTCATTTCTACCTCGTAATTGATCCTACCAATTGTTAGGTAGGGATTGACAGAGGAAAGTTCAAATCCTAGGCTTTCCCTACCAAGTGGCAGGTAGGACGAAATCATGACTGAACAGATCGTTTTTATGGACGCGACCCGTATCGCCGAGCTCATCGCCAGGCGAGAGCTTTCGCCGGTAGAGGTGGTGCAGGCTCATCTCGACAGGATTGCCGAGGCCAATCCCAAGGTGAACGCCATCGTGACAATGGCCGATGACGCATTGGACGCTGCAAAGAAAGCCGAGGCGGCGGTGAAGTCGGGCGCTCGACTAGGCCCCCTCCACGGTGTTCCGTTCACGGTCAAGGATGGGATCGACACGGCGGGCGTGCTGACGCAGCGCGGTTCGCCGATATTCAAAGGGCGCGTTGCCGAAACTGATGCAACCGTCGTGGCCCGGCTCAAGGCCGCGGGCGGGATCCTCATCGCGAAGACGAATCCGCCGGAGTTTTCTTACTCGATCGAATCGGACAATCTCCTGACGGGCCGGACAAACAACCCCTGGAATCTGGACTACACCCCAGGCGGATCGAGCGGTGGCGAATCCGCCGCCATCGCAGCAGGTATGTCTCCGCTCGGCTTGGCCAGTGATCTGTCCATCTCAGTGCGAGGCCCGGCTGCGCACACCGGCGTAGTTGGGTTCAAACCCACCCACGGTCGCGTGCCGATGACGGGACACTGGCCCCGGGTGCCGCGTCGCTTCTGGCACATCGGTCCGATGGCCCGTTCGGTTCGCGATGTGGCGCTCGCCTACTCTTTGATCGCAGGGCCCGACGGTGCCGACGGCTTTTCCAACACTTTGCCCGGCATTGATACGGGCGTGGGCACGAAATCAACCCGTCAGATTCGTGTGGGCTGGCTAGCCTCTCCAGGCTTCTTCGGACCAACCGATCCAGAAGTGGTCGCGACCGTGAAGGCAGCGGCTCACGCGCTGAGCAATGCCGGCTGCCACGTCGAAGAGGTCCGGTTGCCCGTGTTGGAGCAGACCGACGCCAACAGCATCCTCTGGAAGCTCCAACAGATGGAATCTCGGCCCGAGTTCGAGAAGGTCACCGCTGGCCACGAGGCCCAGGTCTTCAGGCATGCCAGATTGGTCCTCGACACACCTGACACATCGATAGCCGACTTCGTCGCCGCCGAGCAGGCGGTGGAGCGCCTCCGCGACAGCTTCGTCGACTATTTCCAGCGTTACGATGTGCTACTCGGTCCCGTTACTCCATTCCCGGCGACGAAGCACGGACTCAATGACCTCATCGTCGATGGCAAGACGGTTTCGCCATTCCACGTGATGAGTGCAACTTCGCCCTTCAGCCTGACCGGCATGCCGGCGTTGTCGATGCGGTTCGGAACGAGTCACGACGGTCTCCCGATCGGCGTACAAATCGTCTCGTCCTGGTTGGCGGAATCGACAGTGATTGATGTCGCCTTGCGTCTCGAGAAGTTGAGCCGCGTCCGCGACCTTCACCCCAGCCTCTAGCTGCGATGGGCGGCCCCGATCGCCAGCTCCACGTGGGCTGGCAGTTGGGCCCGCGCAATTAGATCCACAGCAGGAAGCTCGCCATGCCGTCCCAGGTCTGTGTTGTCGCAAGCTTCATGATGCCCGCGTCGGCCACGACGAGCCCCGCCCACCCCATGGCGAAGCACCGGTCGAAAGACCGCGTGAGCGCCCACTTGATAACGAGAAGCACGGCGCCGCAGAGCAGCGGCGGGAAAAACGGCCCGAAGGTCGTTCCCCAGACGGTATGTTCAAACAGCGCGAGCATCCACGGAATCCGGTCGGTCGCGGCGGAAATCACCGTCAGGGTTGCCAGCAACATCATCGGTCGGTGGATTTCCGGCCGCCTGCGATTCAGGATGCCTGTGGCCACGAAGCCGGCAAAGATCAGGATGGAGACAAAGGGCACGGCCATGAATTCCTCGTAAGTCAGGGACCACACGAATATCCGCGAAGGGTCGATCCGCGCAGATCCGAGCGCCACCTCGAGGCCCAACACAACGATCACCGCCGCCAGCAATGCGCCGGCCTTCCCGACCGCCATGTGCACCCGATACTTGCGATTCAACACCAGCAGTGGTTGCACCAGCAACAGCATCATCCATAGTGACATTGCGATGCCATGGGCAATGACCAGTGTCCGAATCGCCGGCGTGAGCGGCCGATCCGGGAAGGCTCTCCCGTGCAGGTAGAACTGCTGGAAGCCGAGGAACATCACTGCCAACAGCAGTGCCGCAGCGCCAGCATAGAACAGGCGCGAGCGATCCCGGGACGCCGATTGATTCGCCTGGTATATGTCGGAGGGCAAAGTCAGGATGGAGTTCATGTCGCAAGGGCTCCGAATGCCGAACGTGGGACAAAGCTAGGTGTTGTAGGAAGCCCTCGATAGTAAAAACGCGACACGCCGGACATCTTCCGCTGCCGGCAGCCCGCAGGACTCGCGTGCATGCCATTAGGGACACGAGTAAGCTGCCAAGCGTGATCCTTTCCTGCCGCCCCGCACCTGCTCTGCGCCACCTGATCCGTTATTACTATCAGGTCGAGAGTCATTTGGCCGGTGCAACTGCAGTGCAGCCGGTTCCAGCGCGCAGCCCACAGGCGATCGAGTTCACTTTCGGTGCGCCTTTTGAGGTTCGGCGGCTGGATTGGGGAGGAGCAAGGAAGGCGTACCCCATCGCCCTCATCGGTTCTCAAACGTTTCGCCGTGTTGAACTACTGATGCATGGGAATATCGACGCATTCACGATCGTCTTTCAACCCGGCGGCCTGTTGGCATTGTTTTCCGTGCCCGCGGATGAGTTAACCAACAACGACTTCGAAGGGGAAGCCGTGCTCGGCCGGAGACTGGGCGAGCTTCTGCGCCAACTGGGTGACGTATCCTCGTTTGTCGACCGCGCTCGTGTTGCGGACGCCTACTTGTGCGCGAAGCATCACGCGCGAGAAACCCTCAGCGGCATCAGCAAGGCGGCAGCGAGAGTTCTCTCTGGCAGCGGATGCGTTCGAGTGTCCGATCTTGCACACAACACAGGGTTGGGGATCCGTCAGTTTGAGCGGCGCTTTCGGTACGAGATCGGAGTCGCGCCCAAATTGTACGCCCGAATCGTCCGTTTCGAAGCGGCACTGCGGCGCAAGGCGGCGGCGCCCGCAATACGATGGACCGAGATCGCGCACGATCTCGGTTACCACGATCAAATGCACATGGTGCGCGATTTCAACACGCTGTCAGGTGACAGCCCGACAACGATCTGCAGTCAGCTCGATATGTTTGTGAAACCTGAATTGGCTTCCGGTGGCCGCCATGATAGGGAGTACGGGCTGAATCCATAATTGTGAGTGGAATAGTCTGATGCCGGCAGGTTGGGCCTCCCACACATGACACCGGTCGCACAACACGGCGACCCATGGCATCGCAGCTCTCCGCGCTACAGTCAACCCGGCTATTGCCGCGTGTCATTTGCTCACGGCAACTGACTTTATCACACAAACTGACTCGTTGCCGACTCACGCAAATACATGACCGCTCGCACCCGTATACGTTATGACTTCTAACTTATGACTCCTAACTGATGACTTAAAACATCTGACGGTTGGCGTAGTCACCAGCCAAACTGGAACTCACATCGTCATTTGCGCGGCTCGCCCGTGATGTTCGTCCGTGTTGTGCATTTGCGCCGCACCGTAACTTGCGGCCTCGCGTTGCGGTTTATACATACTCCCCCCGCAACAGGAGTCACGATGGAACGGCAAACACGGCCATTTTCCCCGCGCCAGCGCAATGCAACACTGCCGCTAACGTTGATTCTCGGCTGCATGCCCCTCGGATTGTTGCCCCGCGGCGCGAATGCGCAGGGCGTAACTGCTCCCGATTCGATATCCATGCTGGCCGGATATGCGTGGCCCTCGCGGTACTACGGAACTGCCGGCAGGGGATTCACCTACTCCGGAATCTACGGCCACACGTTTGCCCCCCACTTTTCATTCGAGGTGAACGTCAACGGCTCCACTTTTGATACGGCGGTACCGGCAGGTACTGACTTCTACCAGTACGGCGCCGCAGTTGATCTGGTCTTCAGCACGAGCGACCAGCGCACTTCCTTCCTGACGCCCTACGCACTCGTCGGTGTCGGCGGCGTTTACGATGACTTCATCCCGCAGCGCGCCGCTGGCGGAGCGTTCACACTTGAAGCCGGTGTTGGTCTGGTCAGCCGGCCTCTGTTCGAGAATGGAATACGCCTACGGTTCGATGCGCGGTGGGTACGCGACTCGAACGAGGGTGGGCATAGCGAGTATCGCGGGATCGCGGGCATTTACATACCGCTCGGGCAGCACACACAACCCGCACGGACTCCGCCGCCAACTACTACGGTTCGGGAAGTCGTTCGAGAAGTCATCAAAGAAGTCCCACGTCCGTGGGTGGACACGGATGGCGACGGCGTGGATGACGAGCACGACCAGTGCCCGAATTCACCGCCCGGGTCAAAAGTCGATTCCGCGGGATGCATCCTGCCCAATCAGTCCATCGAGCTGAAGGGAGTCACTTTCAATCTAAATGAGGCGGTCCTCACTCCCAATGCCGAGACCGTACTGGACACAGTAGTCGTTGCATTTGTCGGGCAGCCCACGCTGCGGGCAGAGATCGCCGGGCATACGGACAGCGTCGGCTCAACACAGTACAACGCCATTCTCTCGCAGCATCGGGCTGAGGCGGTCAGAGCTCATCTGATAGAGCACGGGGCGCGGCCCGATCAGGTGATAGCGCACGGCTACGGAAAGGCCCGGCTGCTCATAGATCCCGAAAGAAACGAAAAAGATCGCGAGCGCAATCGGCGCGTCGAATTGCGCGCGCTCGACAGTGGAGCGTCAACGCCATGAGAAAATTCATCGCCCAGTACCGAAATTCGCTGCGCGTTGTGACTTCTACGGCCCTTTTCGCAATAACCATTACGCTGGCCGTGGTGGCCATCATGGCAATGACCGCCTGCACGGCCAACAATCCGATCCCCCCACATCCAACTCCAGTCGTGTCGAGTATCACTCCGCCCGCAGCACCGATGGTAACCATCGCAGTCACGCCGCAGGTCATTGAACCGAACGACACGGCAACAATCACCTGGACCTCGACTGACACGACAGCATGCCAGGCGAACGGTGCCTGGTCCGGAGACCAGGCATTGTCAGGCGCAATCGGGATTGCCAGCGGCGCGCTGTCAGCGGTCGGAACCTACACATTCGGACTGACATGTGTCGGACCCGGCGGCTCCGCAAGCGCGACACAGCAGGTGTTTGTCGGTGCGGTGGCGGCCCCGACGGTATCAATCAATTTGGTGCCGGCCGCGATTCAGCCCGGAGACTCCGCGAGTCTGACCTGGTCCTCGACGAACGCAATCTCCTGTGAGGCCACGGGCGGAACGGGTTCCGATGGTTGGAGCGGAGCCCAGTCCGGTCAAAACGGGGTTGGGTTCAGCACCGGCGCGATCGCGGTGGCCGGCGAATATGCGTACTCGATCAACTGCTCCGGACCGGGCGGCACGGGCTCCGACAGCCGCATCCTGAGCGTGGAGAGTTCCGCGCCACCGGCCCCACCGGGCATCACTTTCAGCGCCCGGCCCATCCACATCCCGCCGGGCGGATCCAGCACGATGAGCTGGACAGCCACGAATTCGGCCACCTGTAACGCCAGCGGCGGTGCGCCGGGAGATGGGTGGAGCGGCTCGAAGTCCACACTCAGCTCTGGAACATCAGTAGGACCGATTGCCACATCAGGAACCTACACCTACACACTCACCTGTTCGGGAAACGGTGGAACAACCAGCCAGAACGTCACTCTGGATGTGAGCAGCAACCCGAGCCCACCGGCGGTCGCAGCGCAACTCAGCCTGAGCCCACCAAAGATTACTGCTGGCAGCGCTGCCCTGTTGAGCTGGACGGCCGCAAATGCCACGAGCTGCACGGCATCGGGGTCCTGGAGCGGCACGCAGCCCACCTCGGGTTCGGCGGTCAGCACGGGCACCCTGAACGCGCCCGGGTTGTACTCCTACACTTTGAGTTGTAGTGGTTCCGGGGGCTCTGCAACAACCACAGGCATGCTCACGGTCGATCCGGCCACCCCCAGTGTGAGTCACTTCGCCGCAACGCCCGCCACTGTGCTGACCGGCGAGTCAGGTTCGCTATCCTGGTCCACCACTGATGCAACGGCATGCACCGCGGCAGGCGGCGCTGGCTCCGATGGTTGGGGTGGGTCCGTTCCGACATCGAGCGCCGGCAGTCCCATCGGCCCGCTGAATGTGGCAGGCACATATACCTACGCACTGACTTGCACGGGTCCGGGGGGCACGAGCGCTCCAAGCCAAGTCACCGTGACAGTCACGGCTGGAGGCACGCCGCCCTCTGCCGCTATCACTGCGTTTGCAGCCACACCCTCCGCGATCCAAGCCGGTCAAGCACTCAACCTGGCCTGGACGACCACGAACGCGGCCTCCTGCACTGCGACCGGTGGAACCGGTTCCGATGGTTGGAATGGCACGCGGTCGACGGCGAGCCTGGGGACCTTGATTGGACCGATCAATGTCGTTGGAAGCTTCACATACACATTGACGTGTGTCGGACCCGGCGGAGCGAGCTCACCGTCATCTGTCAATGTGATAGTTAGTGCGACGACACCTGTTGCGTCAATCACCAGCTTCACTGCCTCTCCAACGGCGTTACAAACCGGCCAAGCAACGACATTAACCTGGAACTCCGCGAACGCGACATCCTGTACCGCATCCGGCGGAAGCGGTTCCGACGGATGGGCCGGTACGTTGCCGAACTCGAGCGGCGGCCTCACCATCGGACCGATCAGTGCCGTGGGCGCCTTCACCTACACGTTGACTTGCACCGGACCGGGAGGTACGAGCGCCCCTGCGTCAGTAGTAGTGACGTCGACTGCCCCACCCCCCTCCCAACCCACGGTTGCCTTGAGCGCCAACGGTTCCACCAGCGCGCAAATCCAACCCGGTCAGTCCGTCACACTCAAATGGTCAACGACCAACGCCACCTCCTGCACTGCAACGGGAGGTACCAGTTCCGATGGCTGGAGCGGATCAGAGCCCACCTCGAACAGTGGGGCGGCCACGGGTCCGCTCAGCACTCCCGGTATCTACACATACACTTTGAGCTGCAGCGGTCCCGGCGGAACTAACAGTTCGTCAGTCGTGGTAACCGTCATATCCTCTGCGAGCGCGGACTGTGGCGTTGGATTCGCAACAACGATGTTGCTCGCACCGTCAGCATCCGCTTCGAGCACCGTTCAGGGTCTGTGCCTGCTCGGCTGCGGCGTCAGCAATCTCACCAACGTAACCAATTCGAACCAAACCGACTTCGCAGCGATGTCCGTCGCCGTGGGAGTCGCAGCAACGGTCTCGCTCCGCGTAAGCAACTCCAGCGGCACATTCCCCTCGGGCAGGCGGGCCGGCTTTCTGGTCGCCGATCCGAGCGCGCTCCTCAACCTGAGCCTGCTGCAGAACGTGACTGTGGATACGTTGCTGGGCGGTACGCTGCAGGAATCCGCCACGGTCGGCAACCTTCTCGAGTTGCAGGCGCTCGGGTTGTTCAACAATCCGCGGGAGGGCTTCGTCGGATTCCGGACGACCAAGCCATTCGACGCCTTACGACTCGACCTCGGGCAACTGGCCAACATACTCGGATCACTCGACGTGTTCGGCGCCTGTGTGAGCCTGCAATAGTTCAGAGGCAGGGTCGAGAGGAAGCCGGCTGCGCCCCGCGGCCGGCTCTCTCACAGCGAGTGTCAACAGAAAGCCGATCGCGAGAATGAGCAACGCGAGCACGTAAGCGTTGGAAACTCCAATACGGTGGGCGATCTGACCGGCCAACGCAGGAGCACCCGCCCCGCCCATGATCTCGCCGGTTCCCGTGATCAATCCGATGGCGGTGGCCACCAGCGTGGGCGGAACCGATTCCGCGGTCAGCGGTCCCACGGTCACATAGATCACACTGAAACCAAAGCCGGCGAAGAGCAGAAGCCAGGCGAAGAGTCCCCACGCATTCGCCCCGCTCTTCATGAAAAGAGCCAGAAACACACAGGCCAAGGCGCATGCGCCCACCAGCACAGGTTTTCGGCCCAGAAGATCCGACAAGGCGGGCAACGTGAACCCGCCCAGAACCGCACCAATGCCTACGGCCGACATGACAAATCCCATCTGCGTCATCGGCAGGTGCAACTCTTCGGTTAGATACGTGGGGCTCATCACGATGGCCACGTTGAGCGCGGAGGCCACGCAGCTCATGATGCCGACACCCAAGACCACATTGCGATATGAGAGCGCGTGGCTCCAAGGCGAGCGCGGGTGTGAAGTCGCGCCCACAGGCCGATCTTCGATGGTCGATTTCGCATTGCGCACGATCCGGTGCATCAAATAGGCAGTGATGAGGCCTGGCAGCGTGAGCAGCACGAAAACCCAGCGCCACGAAGGCAGCACGGCGAGTAGCTGAGTGGCCAGCACCGGCCCCAGGCCCAATCCAACGAGCGGCAGACCGTTCTGATGCAAGCCCAGGTTGAACCCGCGACGGCGGGGATGGGAAGCATCCATCGCTACCGCAATGCTGCTGGGTGCGAAACCACCTTCGGCAAAGCCCATCAGAGCACGCAACACCAACAAACTCGTGATCCCTTGTGCAAGGCCCGTGCAGCCGACCAGAACTGAGAAAGCCACGACGGTCGGTATCAGAACCTCACGGCGTCCGACCCGATCCGACAGCCGACCCAGGAACAAGGCCGAAAGTCCCCAAGTCGAGGCCACGGCGGCCGCCATGTTGCCCAGGTCCCGGTAGTCCAGGTGCAGATCCCGCATGATGACCGGGGATAAGGGATTGATGATGAACCGATCCAATCCCACCAGCCCAAAGCCCAGTGTCAGGACCCCAATCGCCTCGATTTCGTAGCGCGTATCCCAGGTCTGGGGCGAGGTGTGGCGGTCCGCAGGCCTCAACATGTCTCTGGTACCCGGATGCAGTGTTAGATCGTTCAGGCCGCCTGCAGGATCTCGACGGTCTGATCGGGCATATCGATCATCACGTCGTGCCCACAGGGAAGATCGACTGTTTTCCAGTGAGGAATCCCGATCCGCTCGTCGCGAAAGTGTCCAAATACGCTGGCTGGCAAATCGGTTGCGAGCACGTAGGTGTTGCGCTTCACCGTGTTGACTTTACCGGTGATCCGGGCGCGCTCGGTGAAGGTGGCCAAGGGTTGTGGTGTACAACTGCGATCGACCCACTCGCGATCGGCGAGGTTGACGTTGTAGATCTCGGCGGGAATCGGCGGAATGCCAAAGTGGTTGGCCTCTGTGGCACTCTCGCGCTGGGCCTGCGCCATCTCTTCGGGCACCAGGTCGTGCAGGCACTGATTGTCGCGAGGCAAGAACGCGTCGAGATAGACGAGCGATGCAATGCGCTCCGGCATCCGATCTGCCACCGCGGTCACCACCATCCCACCATAGGAGTGGCCGACGAGCGTGATCTCTCGTAGATCGAGCCAGCGAATCAGGTTCACGATATCCAACACATGGGTCGTGAGATTGATATCCGACCGATACAGATGCGAGCGTTCGGATAACCCCGTCAATGTCGGGACATAGACCCGGTGGCCCGCGTCCTGCAGTCGCGGCACCACTCGTTCATAGGACCACGCGCCGTGCCAGGCGCCATGAACCAGCACAAAGGTTTTCTGGGACACGTTGATTCCTCGTTAGCGATGCGTACGTAGGTGCTCGGTGTAGAGTTGCATGCCGCGTTCGAGATTCGTCGCCGGCGTCCAGCCAAAGCGCTCCTTCGCTCTATCAATCACCATGTACTTTGAGGTGGACCAGGAGGGCGCGCTTTGCAAAGTATCCATCGCAGCCCCGGAGAGCCCAATCGCTTTTGCGGCGGCGACGAAGCGCTCCTTATCGATCCCTACACCAGAACCCAGATTCACCACGCCCACCTTGGGAGGCGCCGTGGTGATGAGATCAGCAAGGGACTGTGCGATGTCATCGATGTAGCCGTAATCGGGCACCGGATCGACCAGGGGACCGGTGAGCGGACCACCGCTGGCCGCGGCCGCACACACGCGCGAGATCAGGCTGCGCATGCTGCGATAACCAGGTCCGTAGACCTGGGTGATGCGGGCGACCTGTACATCGATGCCGGTCTTGAGCGTGAAGTACTGCGAGAAAAGCTCTTCGACCCGTTTGAAGAGCCCCGGCCCGTCATCGGGAATCTCGACCGACAGCGGCTCGCTCTCGCGATACGGGCCGTTGACGCCAAAGTAGACCGTGATGGAGCTGCCCACGGTGATCCGATCCACCCCCGCCTGGCGCGCGGCTTCGAGCAGATGGATGAGCCCGGCGGTGTTGGTATGAAAGTCGGTCGCCAGCACGGCGCTCCAGTGCGCGCTCGCCAAGTGGATGATGCGTTTGACCCCGAGCTTTCGAATCACATCGAGCATCGCCATGGGCTCGCGCACATCGAAGTCCACCACCTGCACACGCTTGCCCACTTCCTTCTGCAGCTCGGGCAGGAGCGAGCTCGAACGAAATCGCGTGAGAGCAACTGACTGACCGGCTCGCACCAGGGTGCTGGCCGTCACCTGACCGATGAAACCGTGTCCGCCTGTAATGAGAATCATGGTTTGCTCACTCGTTGCCGTTTACTCTGGATGTGTCTGCAACCAGGCGGCCCATTCAGCCATTGCCTGATCGATCGAGAAGGCAGGTTCGTAGCCGAGCTCTGCGCGGGCCCGGGAGATATCCATGTAGATGCCGTTCATGCCGGTATCGGGAGTCGCACCAGACTCTCGCGACCGCAGTTGAATCTTGAATCCCGGGATAGCCCTCTCGACCCCTTGCGCAAACTCGGCATAGGTGGGTACGCGGCCACTCCCGATGTTGTAGACCGCGTGGCGCAAAGAGGGGGCGAGTGCGATGAGCCCGATGCCACGGGCGAGATCCTTCACATACACCTGATCGTAGCCATCCTGCGCAAAGGGCACGCCGCCCTTGTCTTCGCCGAAGTCATCCATACCGCGCACCGCGGAGCGAACCAGGCGGCTAGGCACGTTGAGAAAGGTGCGATAGAGCGGGCCATAGACTCCGCTTGCGCGCACGAAGGTGATAGGCATCTGCATCTGACGGCGATAGAGATTGCCAATCACCTCGAGTGACTTCTTCACCCATGACTGCACAATGAAATGATCGCCGGGCTCGAGGAGCGGAACGTTCATCTCCTCGTGGTACGGCGCATGATCTCGCCCCAGTCCCCAATAGGCGTCCATGGAGCTCAAGAGCACCACCCGCTCCACAGGCTGCAAGCGCACCCCTTCGAGAATGTTGGTGAGCGCGCCAATGCGCAGAGTTACATCGCGACCCGGCGCAAATGCCTTGGGCCGAAACCCGCTCGCGTCGATGACGACTTTGGGCTGATATTTGCTCATCAGCGCCATGACAGCGAAGGGATCGGTGAGATCGACTTTCTCCACCTGCGCACGGCCGGATGCGATCTCTTCGGTCAACAATACGGGAGCGCCGGGCCGGCTGTTGGTTGTGACAACGACACTTTGCCCGGCGTCCAGAAGATATCGAGCGATGTGTTGCCCAATGAAGCCGTTGCCACCGTAGATGATGATCATGGGTGCGATCTTTCCGTCGTCAGTTGAAGTGTGCAGACACGGTGATACCGAAGGTTGCCGGCATGCCCGCGGTGCGAGCAACGGTATCGGTGATGTGCGAGACATTCAATACGTAGAAGCGATCCAACACGTTGCGTCCCCAGAGTTGCGCACGCCAAACGCCATCTGCACTCTGGATGCCCGCCCGTACATCGAGCAGTCCGTAGGCGGGTATTTTGGTCTCCTCCCGAGCACCGAAGGCGGAGTTCGTATCGCTGCGGTAAGACTCGCTGGCGCCAACGAACAAGCCGAGCTTGCTGGTGATGGGAAAGTCATATTCACCGTCACTCACGAGCTGCCACTTGGGGGCATTCGGAAACGCCTCACCCTTCAGGTCGATGGAGACACCGAATGGATCCGGCGCGATGACATTCCCATCGACGCGTGAGTCGATGTAGGAGGCCCCTGCCGTTAGATGCAAACCACTGACAGGTACTAAGGTGACCTGCAACTCAGCACCGCGGACGCTCGACTTCGGGATGTTCTGCAGCGCGGGCAGATTGCCGAAAGCAGCGAAAGTCTTGTAGCCCAGGATTTGTTTGTTCCGGTAGTCGTAGTAGAAGCCGGCACCTGAGAGCTGCACGGCGTGATTGAGGGTCGAGAGCCGAAATCCGGCTTCATACGCCAGTACGGACTCCTGCGTGATGGGCGTGAGTTGGGACGCAAAGACCGCAGGTAGTGGGGTGAAGGTACCGGCCTTATATCCCTTTGTGGCATTGGCGTAGAGGAGCGAGTCGTCCGAGGGCTTCCAGTTCAGGCCGCCCCGCCAGGAGACATTGTTCTGATCCAAGCTCTCCCGGACGATGGGCAGCGTGTTGAAGTTGGCATCCACGCTCACGCAACTGCCGGCAGGCGCGGGATTGAAGGCACCGGTCGCAATGAAGCGCAGAAAGTCGATGCCATTGGCGAGCTTCCCATCGCCCGGATCCAGCAGACACCCTCGGAAGTCGCGCGATTGACTGGTGTAGCGCGCACTGGCCTGTGCGGTGAGCGTATCGGTGAGCTTGAAGTCCAGCGCGCCGAACCCGGCGCGGGTATCAATGTTCTGATCGGCCCGGTTGATGAAGTGTTGATAGCGCGCAGGGCCTACGCCTGCGTTGGTGGCGTTGAAGTTACCGATGTCATCATCATCCACCACGTCTCTCTGGAAGTTGCCGCCCAAAGTGAAGGTGGTCCGCTCACCCAGGTTTCCTGCCAGACGCAGCTCCTGTGAAAAGGAGCCGATATCGGCGATGGTGCCGTGTGTGAAGTCGTTGAAGTCGGTGCCGTCAGCGTCGATGTTTTCACGGGCGCGATAATGCGAATACGCTGTGATCGATGACAACGTCAGATCGTGTGATAGGGTCACATCGCCATGTAGGGCGGCTTGATAAAACGAGTCATCCACCTTGAAGCGCTGGCCGGCATCCCAATCAGCCAGGCGCGCATCATCGGGTGTGGGCGGCCGGTTCTCCAAGGCCAGAGTTGCTTCCGGGTAGCCACCGGGATTGCGCGCCGGTGAGTACTCTTCGAACTGCGCCATCTGCGTATCCGACTGATCCCACCAGCCATTGAGATTGAGCTCGAACTTCACATCCTCCTGCGGTTGCCAGTCGAGGAGCAGCCGTGTTGCATCGAAGTCCTTGTTGCCCATCTGATCGTAGGGCCGGGATTCGCTGCGCTGCCAATCTCCATGCGATTCGCGACGAGCCGAGAGACGCGCCGTCAATGTGTCCGTTATTGGCCCGCTCACATACACGTTCGCATCCAACTCATCAAAGCGCCCGTAAGTCACATCGCCTCCGGTGCTGAACACCTTGGTGGGTTTGGCGGCGATGTAGTTGATCGCACCTCCCGTGGAGTTCTGACCGAAGAGCGTGCCTTGTGGACCTTTGAGCACTTCGACGCGCTCCAGGTCCATGCCGGCAGCCGGCGTCATCGCCAGATACGGCAGGGGAACCTGATCGACGTAAACGGTGACCGTGGGTGACATGCCCACGAAGGTGTCATAGACACCGATGCCACGAATGGCGAAGACGGGCGCACCGTAGGAACTTTTCTGATACGAGAAGCCCGGCACGACGCGCTCGAGATCGGTGGCATCGGTGATGCCTTGCCTGACCAACTGATCCCCGGTGGTGGCCGTAATGGACAGGGGCACATCACTCAAGCGTTCTGTGCGCTTCTGGGCCGTGACGGTAACCTCTTCCAGAACTTCATCGGCCATCGCGCTCGTGGCGATGGCCACCGCGAGCGCCGCGCTCACCCATCGACTGATCTGCAAACTCATTTTCTCCCCCTGTTGCACCAGTTACTTACCGTCGTTTGTGAGCTCGCCGCACTTCTCGCGCAGCAAGCGTTTCAACACCTTGCCACTCGGGTTCTTGGGTAACTGCTCGACGAAGAGCACCCGCTTAGGCACCTTGAAGGGGCTCAAATGTGCGGCACAATGTGAGATGACCTGGGCTGCGGTAATCGAGTGCCGTTCTTTGAGCACGACGACGGCGGTCACCGCTTCAATCCAGGTCGGATCGGGAAGTCCGATAACAGCCGCCTCAGCCACCTGCGTGAGCTGATAGATCGCCTCTTCCACCTCTCGACTCGAGACGTTCTCACCGCCTGACTTGATCATGTCCTTGCGGCGATCGACGATCGTGATGTAGCCCTCGTCATCTCGCGTGGCGAGATCTCCGCTGTGAAACCAACCGCCGGCGAAAGCGCTTCTCGTGCGCTCGTCATCGCGGTAGTAGCCGCGGGTGAGCTGCGGGGAGCGGTGCACAATCTCACCGACTTCGCCCACGGCCACCTCATCACCTGCCTCATCGACGATGCGCGTCTCCACATTGAGCACCGGTCGGCCCGCAGATCCCGGCTTGCGCAGTTGGTCTTCGGGTTTGAGGATGGTCGCGACAGGCGCGATCTCGGTCTGGCCGTAGAGATTCCACAACCGAACCTGCGGCAGCCGGCGGTGCATTTCGCGCAGCACTTCGACCGGCATGATCGAGGCGCCGTAGTAGCCCTTGCGCAGGTTCGTGAGATCCGACTTGTCAAAGAGCGGCGAGCGCAGCAGAGAGATCCAGACCGTCGGCGGCGCAAAGAAGGAGCTGATGTGATGGCGCTCGAGCAGCGGCAGCAGGTTATCGGGCGTCGGACGGCTCGTGATGATGTTGGTTGCTCCGACATAGATTGCCGGCCCCAGGAAACAGTCGAGCTGGGCACAGTGATAGAGTGGCAGCGAATGCAGCATCAGATCGCCGGATGTGATCTCTGCATCCACCATGCAACTCACGTATTCCCACAGCAGTGCCTCGTGAGTCAGCAGGGCGCCCTTGGGAGTCGACTCCGTGCCGCTCGTGTAGATGATCTGAGCGGGTGTGCTGCTGTCATAGAGCACGGTGGGGGGTACTTTGGAGAGGCGGATCTCGTCAAAGCGCTTGATACCGGTCGGGGGTAGCGTGTCCTGCTCGCTCGGCAGCCAAATGAGCTGCTCGACCTCGGTGTCGAGCGCGGCCGCGGCGCGTCCTAACTCTGCGAGCTCGGAATCCACACACAGCAGTCGGGCGCCACTGTGGCGCAGGATGTAGGCGGCTTCCTTAGCGTTCAACATGAAGTTGACGGGCACGAGAATGGCCCCGATCCGGGCGAGTGCGAAGCGGATTGCGATAAAGGCGTCGGAGTTGCGCGAGAGAATCGCGACGCGCTCGGCCGGCAGAATACCCAGGTCGACCAGACCCGCGGAGAGCTCATCGCATAGCCGATCAAACTGCGCGTACGTCCAGGTGCGCTCACCACAGCAGATCGCCGTTTTCTGAGGCACGCGTGCCGCGGTTCGCCTCAGAAGGTCCCCGAGCGTCTGGCGCCAAATGACCGGTTCCACGCGCTGCCTTCCGGATACGTGAGTGTCTGGAGTTAGAAGTGGATGGGTAGGGCCTGAAAGCCGCGAAACATGATGAACTTCGTACGGACCGACTTTTCCATGTCGATCTCGAAATCGCCGATCACCGGCAGCAGTTCCTCGAGCAACGTGCGACAGACCTGCCAGGCGGTGTAGGAGCCCAGACACTGATGCGGGCCGGCACCGAATCCCAGATGGCGAGTGCGCTTGCGATGAATGTTGAAGGTACTGGGGTCGTCGAAGGCGCGCTCGTCGTGATTGGCTGACGCTAAGAACACGAGCGCCCGCGAGCCTTGCGGGATGCGTACACCGGCCACCTCGGCATCGGAGAGCAATTGGCGCGCGAAGCATACCGTTGAGGTGTCCCAGCGCACCGTCTCCTCGATCGCCGAGTCAATGAGCGCCTTGTCCGCGCAGACGGCTCGCTTTTGCTCGGGATGCAGCCAGAGCGCCCTCATGAGGTTGCCGAAGAAGTGCACGACGGAGGCACTGCCGGCCATCAGCACCGTCATCATGTTGGCCGCAATCTCTTCATTGGAGAGCGGTGCGCCGCGCTTTTTCGCGGAGATGAGCACCGTGAGAAAGTCATCCGCGTTGGATTCGGCCGAGATGGAGTCCTCCCGCGCGGTCACTTGAGCTAGCAAAAACTCGAAGATGCGCGCGGAGGTCTCTGCACTGCCGATGGTGCCGATGACAGCCGCGGAGGTATCCAGTGCGGTTTCGACCAACTGCGCCCCGCGGCGCGCATCTTCGGCATCCAAACCAATCAAACGGGCGAGCGTTTGGTTGAGGATTGGACGCCCGAAATCCCCGACGATATCGCCACCGCGACGATCCGCGATGGCGCCGGCGCGCTCGCGCGCCTGCTCGCGTGTCTCAGGGAGCAACGCCTTCACGCGACCGGGAGTCACACCCTTGTTGACCACTGCGCGCAGCTGATCGTGGCGCGGCGGATCTAGTGTTCCCAACGTACGACCCACACGCACGGCCGCATCGACCACCACGTTGCCCCGGGAGGAAGACCACACTTGAGGGTTAGTAAGTGCTCCCTGTACGTCCGCATGACGCGTGATGAGCCAGAGGCGATGTTCGTCGAGGAAGTAGGCTGGATGATGATCCCGCAACACCTTGAAGGTCGGATAGGGATTTTCCAGGTAGTCCGCGGAGGCCGCGTCGAATACAAACTTCTGTGAATCGGCAAGCTGTGGGTTCATGCGCAATCGAGCCCCCTCATACGCGCTCATGCAGCAGGCGGAACTATATTGCACACTTGGTAAACTTTAGTCAATCTATCCTTTAAACCGGGTAAATAGTCAGCGAATCAGTTTGAGCGGACCATTGGGATAGGTTGGTGCCCGCCCCCACTTTCACCATACAATCGGCCGCCATGCCCACTTGCGGCATCCGGGATGGAGCTTTGGTGGCAAAAACGTCCGCGCCTGAAGAAATGGTCCGCCAGCGGCGGCGCCAGCAGCGCAGCATCGATACGCGCGATCGCATCCTGGAGGCGGCCGCCGCGGAGTTCGCAGAGCACGGGTTTGAGGGTGCTTCCACTCGCAATGTGGCGGAAAACGCAGGCGTTCAGCATCCGCTGCTGACCTATCATTTCGAGAACAAGGAAGGCCTCTGGCGGGCCGTGCTCAGCTCGCTCAATGAGCGGTTCATCGGGCTGTATCGAGCGCGGCTCGAAGGGCTGCGCGGCGTGGATGCCCCCACGAAACTGCGGCTGATCCTGGAGGACTTTATTCGCTTTTCCGCCGAGAACCCTGCCTTTCACTGGCTCATGTCGCACGAGGGCAGCAAGGGCGGCCGGCGCATGAACTGGCTGGTCGATGAATACGTCGGGCAGTTCTTCGGGGAAATCACCCCACTGATCAAGGCGTCCCAGAAAGAGGGCCGCTTTGTCGCAGGCGATCCGCATCACCTGCTCTACATTTTCGTCGGTGCCGTCACGCGCCTCTTCATGTTGGGTCCGGAGGTCAAGAAGGTCTCAGGCCGCAATCCCAACACGGCAGCCTACGTCGACGAGCATGTGAAACTCTGTCTGGGCTTGTTCCTCAGAGAACCCGGTACATCTTCCGGTTCTGCATGAGCGGCTACAGGCTCGTCACCGCCAAGGCATCACATTGGACGAGCATGTTGGCCGGCAGATGATCGTTCTGCAGCGTATGGCGTGCGGGGCGTGAGTCTGCATCGGGAAACGCGGCGAGCCACCCCGTATTGATGACTTGGCGCGCCTCGGGGACCTTCACCCAAAAAGTCATTTTCACCACATCCTCGAGACGTGCGCCGGCGGCCTCCAGGATTCGCTTCAAGTTGGCGAACATGAGCTCGCCCTGCAGGCTCACATCATCCGGTAACTTGCCCGTGGCTGGATCCAACCCATACACACCTCCGGTGGCGACGATGTTCCCCACGCGAGAGGCCGCGGGAATCGGCAGCGAACCATGGTTGAACCCTTCAACATTGATGCTTTGTCGTCGGCTCATGTGGAAGCCTCCCCTGCCCAGGCCAGAAACGCGAGTCCAATGCCGGTACCGGCAGGCGTCCGACGAACGGGCACATATTCAGACCATTTGCACGGGTGGCCTTCCATGGCGCCTGCCACGGTGACCCAGTTACTGATTTCGGAGCTGCCGGAGTTGAGTGCCCCACGCGGAATCCGGCAGAGCGTGGCGGCATCACCCTCTCGAATGGCGGTCAGGATCAGCTGATCGAGAGCTTCATCGCACACGAAATGGCTCAAGCCACCGGAGGCCACCAGCACTACACGAACATCGTCCGGAAACTGCTCTAAGGCATTACGCAGCGCCTGACCCAACTGATAGCACCGGGCGGGCGTGGGCACGTTCGGCCGATAGTAGGTGTTGAGTAATACGGGAAGCAGCGGGATCGGTCGACCGCCGAGCAGGCGATGCATGATGAACCCGTATGCGTGCCCCAAGCCCTGCTCTGCGGCATTCTGAAGTGCCGACACCGCGCCGATATCAAAGCCAGCCTCAATCAGCTGTTCGATCAGGAAGCGGCCCAGCTCGGGCGCCCCGGGGTGTTGTCGGGCCTGATCCATCGAATAACCCGCACCCACCCCGGTTGAGAGTAGCCACGGCGGCAGGGGCATCGAGGCCAGCGGACGCATGATGATGTCCTGGCCATAGTAGAGCGCCATGGCCGGAATGTTGGTCTTGCGGAACAGCTCCTCCTGATCATCGCCGACCACCACGACAACGTCCGGCTTTGCGGCGTCGAGCTCTGTGGCCAGTCGGTCGAGCGCCTGCTGACTGCGTCGCCACTGATTCGAGAAGTTTTCGAGCGTCGCCTCGGAGGCGTAGCGCGCACCCACCTGGGCTTCGAGCTCGGCGTAGGTGAGAAAACGCCCGTCAGAGAGGTTCAAGCGCGGGTTGCGTCGATCATCCTCGCCTCTCTCGACCCACTGCTGAGCAGTCAGCGGCAACAGGGGGCTGTGGGAGGTCCCCAGTCCGAGAACGATGCGCGCCATGGATTGGCTTTCCCCCCGAGGATTACAGATCGAGCCGGCTGAACAACTTGCGGGCATTGCCCTCGAAGATCGAGGCGCGTTGCGCGGCGCTGAGCTCAATACTCTCGATGAGCGGCTTGAGATCATCGTAGGGTCGTCCCGATTCGGGGTCGATGCCGCCCCCGCTACCCGGGCGTTCGGTTCCGAAACAACACCGAGCCGTTCCTACCACATCAAACAGCAATTCGAGTGACTTCCTGTTATGCAAGACCGTATCGAACCAAAACCGTTGCAACGTGGCATCGAAGCTCTCGTGGCTCTTAGGGAGGCGGCCGGCTTCGATGGCCATTCGACGATTCGAGCGCCAGCGGCCGATCTGGTACGGGATCGAGCCTCCGCCATGACTGACCAGGAGCTTCAACGTTGGAAAATCACGGAAGACATCGGAGCGGGCGAGCGATGTGATCGCCAGTGACTCCTCCGTCACAAAATGTTCGTCGTAGGTTTCCCGACCGCAGGAGCCGCAGCTGTGAATGTGGGCCGGCAGATCGAGCTTGCACAGGCGCTCATAGAGCGGATACCAGTACGGGTCGCCCAACGGAGGCGCTCCGCCCAGACCTTCACCCGGATCGGGATTGAGCAACACGCCTACAAATCCCAGCTCCTCCACACACCGGCTGATTTCATCGAACACCGTGTCAATGGGCCTGCCGAGGCTTTGCGGCAAGCCGCCGACTCCGCGGAATCGAGTCGGATGCAACTTCACGGTGCGCGCGATCAGATCATTGTTGGTCTCGGTCCAGGCAACAATGTCGTCCCAGCGGGCATCACCGTGAACCATCATGAACGGCCGCGGCGAGAGAACCTGCACATCCGTGCCCACCGCATCCATGATGGCCACATTCTGTGCGGCTGACTTCGCGAGGTCCGCATCACTGACATCGCCTTTGTAGAAACCATACTGCCCGCGAGCAACGGTGAGGTTGCTGCGGTAGGCATACAAAGAGGGTGGTGCAACCAGGTGGGCGTGGGCGTCGATGATCACGTGCGATTCCCCCTGCTGATCGATCGGAATAAATAATGCGCACTAATTAGACCAGATGGTATAATATTGCGCAAGGTGATTCCATCGCAAACTCGAGTGAATCCGTGAGCCTGATTCAGCAGCACCTATCTCGCTTGCGCCGCCTGGACTCGTGCGCAATCTCAGATGCGTTAGATCGCTTGGACCTCTCGGGCGTAGTGTCAGGGGTGCCGCAGCAGTCTGGCAGCGGTCGGATTGCCGGCGTCGCGGTGACGTTGAAACTCGAAACCGGCGCGCCGCCCGCAACTCACCCGCCGCGACACCTGGGAACGACCGCAGTCGAGGCCTCCGGCCCTGACAACATCATAGTGATCGAGCAGCACACCGGGATCTTCGCGGGCTGCTGGGGCGGACTTCTCACGCTGGGGGCAAGAACGCGCGGTGTGGCGGGTGTAATTGCCGATGGCCCGGTACGCGATATCGATGAGGCGCGCGCACTCGAATTTCCCATCTTTGCACGCGATCTGACGGCGGTGACCGCCCGGGGTCGTCTCGTGGAGCGTGCAACCAATGTGCCCGTGTCCGCCTGGGGTATCACCGTTCAACCTGGCGACTACGTGATTGCTGATGGCAGCGCCGTGGTCTTCATCCCCGCAGCAGAAGTCGCACGCGTACTGAACGTCGCCGAGGATATTGCCGCACGCGAAGCTCGCATGGCTAAAGCTATCCACGCAGGTGAGCCCATCAGCCAGGTGATGGGCGCTCAATACGAGAGCATGCTCAAAGGCTGAAAACGCATGTCGGAAAGTCAATCTGATCCGGGTGTTGTTCGAGCTCGCAGTCTCGACACGGCCACGCTCAGCGACGCGCTCGATCGATTGGGCATCGCCGGTCAATGTCATGGCATAGTCCCTCGCGATCCGAAGTTTCGTCTGATCGGTCGCGCGTTCACCCTATTGTACGGACCCGCAGGAAAGCCCTCCGGGACCGTGGGCGACTACATCGATGACGTGCCCGAAGGTAGCGTCGTGGTACTGGACAATCGGGGCCGTGAGGATGCGACTGTGTGGGGTGACATCCTGACTGAGATTGCACACCGTCGCGGCTTGGCAGGCACTGTCATCAACGGCATCTGTCGAGATGTGGCGCTGTGCCGCGAACTCGGCTACCCGGTATTCAGCCGCGGACACTGGATGCGCACCGGTAAGGATCGCGTACAGGTTGAAGCCACCAACATCCCTGTCGACCTGGGCGGAGCCAGGGTCCGACCGGGGGATCTGCTACGGGGCGATGCGGACGGAGTTGTGGTGATTCCAACTGAGCACGAGGAGGCTGTGTTGTCGGCGGCGGAAGCAATCGCACAGACCGAGGAGAGGATTCGCGAGGCCGTGCGCGGGGGTCAACGACTGGACCAGGCGCGCCGCGCGTTAAACTATCATCGCTTGCAGTCGAGACGGGACTCATGAGCGCGCAGAGATCTCCTGCGACCGCGAGTCACAATGACATCGAGCGCGTACCGCCTGAAGAAGTGGTGAGCGCCAGCCAGTTCCCGGTGGCAACCCTCCACGAGGCGGCTGGAAAAATCGGCGCGCTGCCGTCGGCGTTGAAACCCATCTCCGTGTCTTTCCAGCTCTGCGGGCCTGCGGTGACGGTGGACTCACCTGCGGGGGACAACTTGTGGATTCACCGCGCTTTGTATACAGCGCAGCCGGGTGACGTGCTGGTGGTTCGTGTCAGCGATGCCTATGAACACGGCTATTGGGGCGAAATCATGTCCACCGCCGCCCAGGTTCGCCGGTTGGGTGGTCTGGTCATAGACGGCTGTGTTCGCGATGCGATGTTACTCGAGCGAATCGGTTTTCCGGTATTCGCACGGGGCCTGTGCATTCGAGGCACAGGCAAGGATTTCAATGGGCGCGGGCGCATCAATGGTCCCCTGCAGTTCGCAGATGTCATGGTAAATCCAGGGGATCTGATCGTGGGCGACCGAGACGGCGTCGTTGCCATTCCTAGAGCGGGTGTGCCTGAAGTGATTGAATCTGCCATACAGCGCACCGACGTGGAGGAAGGCGTGCTCGAGCGTCTACAACGCGGCGAATCCACACTGAGTATTTACGGATGGCCAAGCTGACAAGCATCGAACGCCGTGGGCGCCATGTGCGTCGAGTCGCAGCGCTAGATCGAAGCATCATTGCGAAAGGTCTTGGGCGCCTAAGGCCGGAGCTCCCGGATGCGTCTGCGCAGCCTCTGAAGCAAAATCAAAGTCACCGCCAGAATGCCTGCGCCCAGTACGAAAGCCGCACCTGGGAAATAGATCGGCGCATCCGCGGCCGTGAATCTTGCAAAAATGTGCGTCGTCAGCGGTGGAGCGGCGACAGCTGTCAATCCTCCAACGCTGGACAACGCACCCTGCAACTCACCTTGCCCACTTGGGCCAATCTCTTTCGACAACATGGAGGTGATCGACGGCATGATCAGTCCCATAGGCGCGAACACCGCCATAATACAAACATCTGCCAGCCGGCCGTTGCGCAGGCATAACCCGTGAACGCAACTATCCCACACGTCACCCCGATCATGGCGCTGTTGATCTCGCCGGCGTGTTTGATTGCCAGGCGCACCCCGTACCTGAAGACTATGGCCATGCATGCTGCCAGGAACATCAACGCTCTGCCAACCTGGGTACTGGTCCAATGAAATTTCAGATAGCAGTAGAAGGCGAAGGTGCTGGGACTCGCATCCAGCGCGAAGCGCACCAGCGCGACCCCGGCAATCAGCGTAAGGGCATGTGGCAAGCGCGCAATCGCTTTGAGCGCGCCGAGCGGGTTGGCACGTCGCCAGTCGAAATTCCTGCGATTCTCGAGCGGCAGTGATTCCTTCAGAACGAAGAAGCCCAAAACCGAGTTGCCGAGAGACATTGCGGCAGCCACATGGAACGGCAGACGTGGATCCTGTGCGCCGAGCCAACCGCCGATCGCCGGTCCGATGATGAATCCAATCGAGAATGCAGTGCCGAGCAGACCGAAGTTGGCAGCGCGCTGCGCAGGTGGAGTCAGATCGGCAATATACGCATTTGCGGTCATGTAACTGGTGCCGGCCATGCCGGAAAGGAGGCGGCCGACGAACAACCAGCCCAGGGTGGGTGCGAGACCGGTGATGAGATAGTCGCAACCCAGTGCCAACATTGAAACCAGCAACACGGGGCGCCGCCCGAAGCGATCCGAGAGGTTGCCGACGACAGGAGAGAACAGAAACAACATCGCGGCGAAGCAGAATGTCAGCCAACCCGAGTATTCAGCCGCAGCAGCGTAGCCCTGGTGTGTCAGCTCCATGATGATCCCGGGTGCCACCGGAACGATGATGCCGAGACCGATCATGTCAATGATGATGGTCGCGAGAATAAAGATGAGTGCTTTGCGGTTGATTCCATCGGTCATGACAATCCCTCCCACGTCGACTCGCAAGGGCGGCGATCCTGAGGCACGACCGGGGGCTCGCGGCAATCCCCCCAGGCTGGTATATTCTGAAGTGGGGGATAGTGGTGCCTGGAATCTTCTGCGCCGCAATCCGAAGAATCCCGCCAGATTTGTTACTCCCCCCGCGAGGAAGCAGGCGCCTAACCTGAGCTCCTGGCATTCGCCACCACGGAGAAATGTTATGCCGACTCACACGACTGGAACTCGTGAACAGTGGCTCGAAGCGCGGCTTCGGCTGCTGACTGCGGAGAAAGACCTCACTCGGCGCAGTGACGAGTTGGTGCAGCAGCGTCAGGAGCTGCCCTGGGTGCTGATCGACAAGCAGTATCAATTTGATACGGACGAGGGGCGAGCGTCGTTGCCTGACCTGTTCAAAGGGCGCTCGCAGCTCATGATTTATCACCTCATGTTTGGGCCCGAGTACACCGCCGCCTGTCCTTCCTGCTCATCGATCGCAGACGGGCTCAACGCGGTGCAGGTTCACCTCGCCAATCACGATGTGATGCTGATGGCTGTCTCCCGCGCTCCCCTTGCCAAGTTGCAGGCTTTCAAGCAGCGGATGGGCTGGACATTTCCATGGGCATCGTCATTTACGGGCGATTTCAACTTTGACTTCAGCGTTTACTTCACCGAAGACCAGCAGCGCGCGGGCGGTGTCGAATATAACTTCCGGCGCGAAGAGCCGATGCGGCAGCCCGTGGCCGGAAAAACTCCAGGCGCTGTATGCGCTGCCAGCTCAGGAGTTGATGTGCCCACCTTCAGTCGCGAGCGTCCGGGTCTGAGCACGTTCGTGCTCGAGGGCGGGGCTGTCTATCACACGTATTCAGCTTACGGGCGAGGTGTGGACGGAATCTGGGCCATGTATCAGTGGCTGGATCGCGCACCATTCGGCCGTAATGAGGTCGGTACCGGTGTGTGGTGGCGTCGCCATGATGAATACGAGAGCGCGAATCAACTGAAGCGGCTTGCGGACCCCGTAGTTTAGTCCACAGCGTTCGGCGCGTGTCCTCTTGTTCCTCTCGACTACGTTCTGGCCTCAAGCGCGCCGACTATCTGCTCACACAACACGTGTGTCTGCAAAGCATCCTGCGCTTCTGCTGATCCGTCCTGCTCTCCTCGCACGCAGTCCAAAAATCTGCTGACAATCTGCGGAAACCCGCGACGCTGCAGCACGCTGTCCCAATCGTCGAAACGCGTCACGCACTCGGTACCCGTATGCGAATGAATTGTTTCGACGAGACCCCGCACGGTCCATTTGTTGTCCGGGCTCATGACCTCCAGGACCTCTTCGGCCGCACCACTGTCGCGATTCATCGATCCCATCAAGTGAAAGCCGGCGCCGCCGAGTTGCAACAGAACGTGATGCAGCTTGCCGGCGTCGACATAGCCATCGACCTTCAGGTCCCGGACCTGACCGGGAGAAAGAAACCGCAACGTATCGACCACATGTATGAAGTCATCGAAGACAACCCGTCGCGGAATATCGGCGCTGGCACGCCGATTCTTTTGAAAGAAAACGACTCGGCGCCCGGGTTGGTCAGCCAATGATCGGTACATTGGTGCGTAGCGCCGATTGAACCCGACCATCAGGAAGCGTCGTGTTGCCTCGGAAAGGGCAACCAATCTACTCGCGGCGTCCAGCGTGTAAGCGAGCGGCTTATCGACATACACATGCATTCCTTGCTGCAGCAGGAAGCTGACGATGTCCTCGTGGGCCTCGGTCGCGGCATGAACAAACGCAGCATCGATTCGCATCGAGCTCAAATCCGTGAGGCTCGTGGTCGCTTCGCGAACTCGATAGCGGACCGCGAGTTGTGACAACTGCTCGCGATTGCGGCTGCACAGGACCAGCTCTACATTCTCGAGCGCTGTCAGAATCGGCAAATAAGCCCGCTGCGCAATGCTCCCGAGCCCGACTACCGCTATACGCATGCCCGCTCCTGCTCCTATGCACTGCCGATATCGTACAGTCGAAGACGCCACCCAGGCTTCCATTCTGTGACAGCCCGCATTGCTGCCACGCCCAGGATCGATCAATCATGCGTTAAGTAATGATCGCAAGGCAGCGGGCAGTTCAAATGAGTGCCGACGGAGCTTCTCTCGAGGTCGCACTGCCGGGGATTTCGGACCGGTCGCGGGAGCGAGCCGCGCTCCATTGGCCGATTGTGCTGTTCTTCGTATCGGGTCTGGCTGCCCTCATCTACCAGGTCTGCTGGCAACGCCTGCTCTTCCAGTCCGTGGGTGTCGACTTGCAGTCGGTCACGATCATCGTGTCAACATTCATGTTCGGCCTCGGAGTCGGTGCGCTCGCCGGCGGCGAGCTGGCCGACCGCTACCCCGAGCGCACCCTCGAGCTGTTCGCGCTCCTCGAATTGGTTACCGGGGCATTCGGCGCCGGTAGCCTCTGGCTCATTCGCGGGGTCGGCGCCGCCACCGTGCATTCCTCCGTTGCGGTCATTGCGGTGGCGAACTTCGGATTGTTGCTGATCCCGACGACGCTCATGGGCGCAACGCTGCCTATTCTCGTCAAGCACGTGGTCCGGACCTTCCGCAACCTGGGTGTCTCGGTGGGCGTGCTCTACTTCTCCAATACTCTCGGAGCCGCGACGGGAGCCTTTCTCACGGGCTTTCTCATCCTCTACTACTGCGGTCTCACTGCGACGATTTGGATTGCGGCCGCATTGAATGTTGCTGTGAGTGCGCTCGTCTGGCTCACGATGCGAGCTGAGCGTGTTTAGTTTTGCCTGGTGGCTATCGTTCGTCATTGGGTTTCTCAGCCTGAGCGTCGAAATCGTCTGGGTACGAATCATTGGGTTCGGTTACGAGACACTGCCGCCCGCGTTTTCCTTTGTGTTGGCCTGCTACCTGGTAGGTATTGCGCTGGGCGCCGCGCTGGGCAAGCGACTCTGCGAGCACTCGCAGAATCTGTATGGCGCAGCCGCGTTCATGTTGAGTCTTTCGGCACTGGTTGACGTGGTGAGTCCGACGTACGTCAGCAGAGTCATCGCGACGCACGCATCCGCCCTGTCCCTTCCCGCCTTGGCGATAATCTGTACGGCGGCGCTGAAAAGCACCCTGTTCCCCATCGTCCACCATCTCGGCTCAGTTGCCACAGGACCGCGCGTAGGCCGCTCGGTTTCGCGAATCTATTTCGGCAACATCATGGGCGCGACCCTGGGCCCCCTGGTGACCGGTTTTCTCGCATTCGACTACCTGAGCACGGATGAGTGCCTGGGTGCAGTCGCCGCGATTGCGCTCCTGGCCGCGACTGCGTGTGTGCTGAAGAGCTCGCGTCCTCGGATGATAGCGGTGCCCTTCCTCGCCGCGATCATCGCGAGCCCGATCGCAATGAAATCCATTGGACCTGGACCCGGATCACTCCGATCCCTGGCCGTCGGAAACGTCTCGATGGGAACCTACATGGCGAACAGCCACGGAATCATTCACACCGTGGTGAGCATGGACGGAGAATTCATCTACGGAGGCAACGTCTACGACGGGATCGCAACAACCAACGTCGATACGAATCCCAATGGGCTCGATCGGCTTTACCTGCTGGCGCTCGTGCACCCGCACGTAAAGCGGGTGTTATCCGTTGGATTGTCCGGCGGCGCCTGGATACGCGCCCTGGAAGGGTTCCCCGAGATCGAGAGAATTGACGTCATCGAGATCAACCCCGCCTACACTGATCTGGCCGCGCACTATCCGCAGCTCTCCGGTTTTCTGAAAGATCCGCGCGTCCACATTCACATTGATGACGGCCGCCGCTGGCTGCGCCGCAACCCAACTCTGAGATACGACGCCATCGTTCAGAACACGACCTACCATTGGCGCGCAAATATAGGCAATCTCCTCTCCCGCGAGTATTTTCTGGAGTGCCGCCAGCACCTGAGTGCGGGCGGAGTGATGCTCGGCAACACCACCGGCTCCTATGATGTCTTCACGACGGCCCAGTCGGTGTTTCCAGATGTCTATCGTTACACCAACTTCGTGTACGCGTCCGACCATCCGCTGGTGAAGGACATGGCGCGGCTCTGGCAGGTTTCCCGCCCGAACCGCAAGTTGTTCGAGCCTGGCGAGGCGCAGCCGACCTCGGTCATGGCGAGGCTCGCGATCGTGCCATTGGAACCGGCAGCGCAGTTCCTGGCGCGCCACAAAACGGCCGGCGAGATCATCACCGATGACAACCTGTTGAGCGAATACCGGCACGGCCGGCGGTTCGGGCCCGCATTCCTGCAGTCACTGCTACCCCCAACGCCGAGCGAGTTCCTGTTCTCAGATTGAAGCGGCACCTGCTCTGCCACGGTCAATGACCCGCTGCGCCCTGTAGCGCGGTACTCAGTCATCAGGATCGCAAGCGATGTCGAAGTCGGAAGTCCCCGTTCGTCTATATACGAATGGCAAATCCAACCGACGCCCGGAGGCAGCATGAAAAGCCCGGAAGCCCTGTCGACTCTCGCGCTGATCGGCCTGATCAATTTGGCTGGCGCGCAGGGAAAGAGCCCGATGTCCTACCCTGTAATGGCGCCGGTGGAACAATACCGCAGCCTCAACGTGCAGGAGGAAATCGCACTCGCCCGCAGTGCGGCACCTGCTTCGATTTCCGCAGCAGCGCAGGTACTGGTGCTCGGAAAGCGCGGTTACGAGACCGCAGTCAGCGGCAGCAACGGCTTCGTATGCTTCGTGGAACGCTCTTGGACCGCGGGCTTCGATGATCCCGAATTCTGGAATCCCAAAATCCGCGGGCCAAACTGCTTCAACCCGGCGGCCGTGCGCAGCGTCTTACCACAGTACCTACGGCGCACCGAATGGGTGCTGGCGGGAGTTGCGAAAGGCCAGATGATCGAGAAAGCGCGCGAGGCACTGGCCGCCCACCAATTCACAGATCCGGAAGCGGGTTCGTTCTCATTCATGCTGTCGAAGCAGGGGAATCTAGGCGACCAGGCGGCGGCGGGTCCCTGGCTCCCACACGTGATGTTCTTCGTAAAGCACGGTGAAACTGCTGCCTGGGCCGCGGGGCTGGAAGGCTCGCCCATTCTCGGTAAGGACGGTCTTCCCAGCGAGCCAACCGTATTGTTCATTCCCGTGCGACGTTGGTCGGACGGTTCTCCAGCTCCACCGCCACCGACGGAACATCATCACGGCGAGTAACCTCGATGTAAGTTGGAGGTTACGACCTGCCGCCGGCAATGACGATGGGTTCACTGAGCGCTTGCTGATATTCCTCCTCGCCGATCGCATGCACCGACCGCAGCTTCGCCAGGAGGTCGCCGATCAGCGAACGCAGACCGGGCCCCGGCGTGCCGTGCGCGAATGAGCTCTGATACTTGATCGGCCCTGGGATGATCGCGACCAGGAAGGCCATCTGAGCCGGCGTCAGCGCCTGCGGTTCGCGGCCGAAATAGTGGCGGGCCGCGGGCCGCAGGCCACGCAGGTCCGGTCCCCATTCGATGATGTTCAGGTAGATCTCGAGAATACGATCCTTGCCGAGCGCCGACTCCAGCAGGAACGTAATCGCCAGTTCCTGCAGCTTGCGCCCAACCTGCTTGTCACGCGACAGGAACAGGTTCTTGGCCAACTGCTGGGTGATTGTCGACGCGCCGCGCGCCGCGCCGCCGCGCGACCAGTTGGTGAGCAGCGCGGAGGGTAGTTCGCGAAGGTCGATGCCGCGATGCCCGTAAAACCCTGCGTCTTCTGAAAGCAGCAGAGTGCGCACGAACAGCGGCGGAACGTCGCGCAGGGCGATGAAGTCGGGGGATGCAAGCGAGACGTCGATGGGGCGGTGCGGCCCGGCTCCCTCGTCGGAGCCGAAGACGAAATCGCCGCGCAGGCGCGAGATCGCCGGTGGCATCTGGTGTGGCGGCGTGAAGTTGATCTTTTGGCTCACCGAGAGAGAGGCAGGGTCCGCCGGGCGTCCGCGTACACGCAACTCGATCGTGGCCGATCCAAGATCACGGCTGCCGCCGGGCGCCATTCCCAGGCTTTCGGGCACCGCGAGGCCGGATGCGCCCAGCAGTTGCGCGAACTCCAGATGCCGCACGCCGAGTGCGAGATCGACAATCGGATCGGTGTCGAGGTCGCGCAGCGCGATCGAGCCCGACAGGTCCGCACCGGCCAACGTCGCGTGAACCTCGGGGACCTCGATCGTGCCCGCGGCTCGCTGCCAAGCTCCGTCGAATCGTATGGTCACGTCCGTCGGATCGCCGAGCTGCGGTTCGTCGGCGGCGTTATCCGCCAGCGCTGGCAAGCGCGCGCCGCGCGCGCCCATGTCGACGTGGATACGGAGCGCATCGGTGTTGGCCCGAAGATCCAGGCGGCCGTCCGCGATGCCACCATCGAACAGCGGGTGGCCATCGCGCCGTACGTCGAACAGATGGCCGACGGCGAGCCCATGTACCTCGACGTTCCACGCGCTGCCCACCGGATCCGCCAGCTTGCGGATTGACAGGCCGGCCTGTGGTTCCACCAGCGAGAGTTGGAGGTCCTCGCCGCGCATGCCCGCTATGTTCCAGGCAGTGGCTGGCGAGCTGACCCTGAGCCCCGCCGGGCCCACGAGATTGGCGGCGCGAACTGCGAGTCGCAGGCGGCCAGGCCACGTGGCTGCGATCATGTCGGCATGCAGTCGCACTCCATGACCAAGGTCGAGATCGAAGCCCTCCAGTCGCAGGAACGGCCAGACGCCGACGTGTACCAATCCGATTCGGGCAACCATGCCGTGACGCACGGCTGCGGACTCGATCCGCGCACGCACCGCGTGCTCGAGCATGGGTCTCAGCAACAGCGCGGCCAGGCTTGCGAGCAGCGCCGCGGCGATCGCTCCGAGCCACCACCGTCGCCCGCGGGTTCGAAAACTAACCATTGACGCAAGGATGCCACAGCCGGATCGCGCGCTGCCTGGCAGGCGTCGTGTGGCTGAAGGCGTCGATCAGGTCCGCTTCAATCGGGCCCTTCGTATCAAGATCGAGGATCTGGTTGTGCCTTCAACAGAGGGCCAGCGGATCCAGCTCAAACCGATTCCAACATCGCACTGTGGTGACTCTCCAATGTCGTGGGTGAGCGGATCCCAGCCAGCAGGGCGCGATAGGCGGCCATCGAAAACAACGCAGCAAGGGCGGCCACGTAAATGAAAAACCACGTCGGCATGAACGGCAGGCCGCACATCGAGCAGAATACGCCGGCCCAAGCTGGCCATACGGCCTGTTGTATGGCCGGCCCCCAGAGCTGCGGCAGGTAATGCGGGCGGTCTCCCGCCGGGCGCTCCCAACGGACCAAGGTCACCGGTGCGGGAAGAAAAACCACCAGCATGTAACCCGGAATGTCGAGACCCCAGCTGGGTGAGAAGTGTTGCGCCGTCGATAGCGCCAGACACGCCAACACTCCTGGCAATATCATTGCGAGGTACAGTGCAAATACCAACTGATGTCCGGTCATCGGTAATAGGCGGAAGGAAAAGACTGCCTCGACCCAGCGTCGCATTGACAATCCAGTGGCGACGGCAATAGCGGACACCACGAGCCAGATCACCAGTCCATGCAGACCGGTTTGTGCCCAGGGAGCGATAGCGCGATGAATGATCGTAGCGGCAATGAAGGCGGCCACGGAGATGATGGCAGTAGTGCGGCCGACCTCGAGCACCACTACCGTCCAACCGGTCGCTCTCAGGGAGAATCCGTAGCGCAACCAAGCGAAGAACCCGTCGCGCTGCTCACTGGACTGCGACGTGCGCACAGACTGCGAAACTCGTAGGCAAGCTGCCGCACTCAAACAAAGCGATCCAGCCAGAATGAGACTGAGGATTGGCACTCTGAGTGCTTTCATCGGCAGTCCAATAATCGCGACAACCGTCAGCGCTACCCACACCGTCGAACCCCAACGGCCAAACGCCCTCTCAATCGCACTCAACCAGGCCAGTGCCGCTACTGAGATGGCTATGCAGGTTCCCAGCCAGAGCGCGGAAGGATCAGTCCTGCCTTTATAGGCGGACAGCGACGCCGCGAGCGCAATCCCGACACCCATGGCGACGACTGGTAAACCAAAGGTCCCCCACCACCTGATCACTGCTTCATCCGTGTCAGTCAGGGGGAGTGTTCGCAACACACTGTTGGGCTTCTCGGCGAGCGCAATGTAGGCCGAGCTGGCGATCACTGCGGCGAGCAAAGGGATGCGGTGTATGCCCGCGGCCCAGAATGTCACGCTTTGGATGACCTGGGCGAGGAGCACGAGCAGCCATAGTCCGAGAGTGCGACCGACATAGTCACGCAACACCCACCAGACGCGCCGATTCATGCTCCACTCATCCGCGGGCGCCAGCGCACGGCGCTCCTGCTCTTTACCAAAGCAACCAACAGCTCCTCTAACGTCAGCGTGCGCTCACCAATGATCTGCTGAACCCCATCGCCCCCAGGTCTCGAGGCTCGTGTCTCAGCCCGATCCCACAAGACCCGGGCCCGTTGCCCATCTGTGAGCAAAACGTCGAGCTCGGTGTAGCGGGACAACAAATCGGGTGTTGTACCGCTGGCGACCAACTGCCCGTCATTCACCACGACGACGTGATCTGCGCAACGTTCCAGTTCCGCGAGTTGATGTGAAGAGATCAGAACAGTTCTCTCCTCATCGCCAATGAAGTCGAACAGCTCAGCATAGAGCTGCTGGCGCGCCAGGGGATCGAGCCCAACCGAAGGCTCATCGAGCAACAGGAGCCGGGCATTGCGTGCCAGCGCCAGGAGCAGTGACAACTTTACGCGTCCACCGAAGGAGAGGCCATCGACTCGTTCGCCGCGACGCAAGCCCATTTGACCCAACAGCTGCGCGCAGCGCTCACGGTCCCAGTCCGGATAAAAGCCACTCACAAAATCGATTGCCCGCCCGACAGTCCCCCAGGCGCGGTAGCTGATTTCGGGACTCACCAGGGCCGCAAGGCGTTTGACCTCGACAGTGTCTGTTGCCACGTCATGCCCGAACACCCGTGCGCATCCGCTGTCGGCGGGGCCAATCCCCATCAGAAGGTTCATCAGGGTGGTTTTCCCGGCGCCATTGGGTCCGATCAACGCGCAGACGACTCCCTTGGGAATACTCAGCGAGAGCGGCCCCAAACAGAAGGAAGTGCCGACAGACTTGCGTAATTCCTGAACGACGATGGCCGGCTCACTCATCCGGCTCTCCTTTGCGATAGATCCCGGCGCGGCCCTGGCTTCAGTGAGTCTTTGAAGGTCTGCAACAGTTCGCGGTCCGACATTCCGGCCTCTCTGCCCGCGAGAATGGCCTGTGTGATGGCTTTTTCGGCGCTGGCCCGCAGGCCGGCCCGCGTGAGGTCATGCCCCGCTGCGGCGACAAATGTTCCTAAGCCCACGCGCCGATAAATGATGCCTTCCCGCTCCAACTCCTCGTAGGCCCGCTTTACCGTGATGACACTGACCAACAATTCCTCCGCAAGTACGCGAAAGGACGGTAGAACGCTGTTTGGCGCGAGTCGCCCCGCACCTACCTCGCGCTTCACCGCGTCAACAATCTGCTGGTAGAGAGCCCCCGGTACGGCGGCGGAAACAGGTCCAAGGGCAAGCGAAATTCTCGTCGGCATATTTACTGTATATACCCTTCACATACAGTCGACAAGTGCCTGTAGTGAACCGTAGCGGGCTGCCGAACCTGCAATTTTGGGCCGGGAGTGCGGGCGCGTGGGGTGCGAGGCGGTCTGTTTCACCGCCCTGGCCGCTCGCTGCGCACAGTTGGCAGCGAGCGGCGAGGTCGTTACGGGTAAATCTGCGGATAATCGGTGTGAGCCAACGGGCATTTATTGATTGTCGCCAGAACGTTCGACCAATTGGCCGACGGCCGCGAGGTGTTGTTGTTACCCAGGTAAGTCCAGAACGCATGACTTGCAGTATAGGATTTATTGAGAGCCACGCAGATATCCGCCGGAGTGTAGCCGCTGCTCGACGTATACACGCCCAGATTAGGTGCCTCGATGAAGACCATGGAATGCATCCTGGAACGCATGTCTGGCCCGAGCGCAGGATATTGGGAGCTGATATCTCTGCCGATATACTCGTTCAGGCCCCAGTTGTTGAGGGCGCCACCGTTTTTATCGACCCAGGTCTGGCCGTAGGTGTCCATCGCGCCGGGCGCAACGCGATTCTGGAGCATGAAATCTTCGAGCTGCTGCGTACGTACCGGCGTGTCGAGCCAGGTGTTTTCCACGATGACGTTGGTATTCGGGAACGCCCTGGTTGTCGCGGCAACCAGGTTTTCCCAATTCGTGAGGTTCGTAGCGCCGCCGAAATCCGGCGCCTTATTGCCCGTCGAGGCGCCGACAACCCATGAGGTTTCCGCGAACATGATGGCTTCGAAATTAGGATCGCCGTTGAAAGCCTCGCCGAGCTTCTCATGCAGCTTGATCCACCGTTCCATGACAGCAGGCCGGTGCAACGCGGCGACCGCCGTGACCCCATTACCCTTGCCGCCCCACCAGCCATAACTTCCTGAAATGGGGCTGGGGCCATACATCGGGCTGTTCGTGATGTAACTCGGTATCGCCGACCTGGCATCGGTGCTGTTGTTCCTTCCCGGCATGACGACCAGCACCAGGTGCTTGGGTTTGTTGAAGTGCGTCTTGAGGTAACTCAGCAAGGCCGAAATTTGCGAGAAGTCATATTTGTCCTGCGATGGCTCCAGCGCTGACCAATAGACGTAGGCGCTGTAGCCGACCACGTTATCCTGATTGTTGAGTTGGTTCACTTCAGCCAGGAATTGGTTCCAGGTACCTGACGGCTGAGAAATGAACGAACCGCCGCGGCCCAGAATGGCATTCGTTGCCAGATAATGCCCCGGGTTCCACTTGATGGAATGACTGCCACCGCCCGAAGCAACCTGAACCGAGCAGCTTGCGTTAGCGTACGTACCGCTGAGGGTGCCGTTGGAGCAACTACGCGCCTGACTCGTGCAAGTCTGACCTGCAGGAACGCTCGAGGCCAGATACGCCGTCACGGATGATCCGCTGGCGACGGTCTTGCCACTAAATGTGCACGCCTTTGCGCTGCCCCCAGAGCCTCCGCTACCAACAGTGAAAGTAGCTGCGTGCGGAATACCCCACAGCCCGGTGCCGCCGGAAGTGTAGAGGCTGGGATTGAAGTAATAACTGCCGGCCGCCAGCTTGGACGGCAGGCCGATGGCGGACGTTGTAGTTTGATTGACCGTGTAGCTCAAGCCTGTCAGTGAAGCCTGACCGACATAGGCGTTGGTACTGGCGTTATAAAGCCAGAGGGTGAGCCTTGCGTTTTTGGCCGTGACCCCGGGGTTAATCTTGGCGGTGACGGTAATGGCTTGGCCCGTCGCTGCCGGGTTGGGACTGATTCCAAAAGTCGCTGAGGAGGCAAGCGCCACATTTGCAGAGAAGCTGCCCAGCGCTACAACAGTGAGCGCACAAAGAAAATTCCGCACCATACCTCCCCGAAAATACTTTTGACTCAAAAGGCCGTTCGGGATGACACCCGCTGCTCTTCAGAACCCAGACTGTGCACGCCTGTGCGTGTTATGTTGCGTCTGTGTCCATTGGGTGGCGGAGTAAGCCATCACACGCATTAACGCGCAAGATGTCGCCATTGGAATACGTCTCCCGTAAGCGACACCGACGATTGTTCCGCCGACCGCGGTACTCGTTCAGGAAACGCTGCGCGGTCGCCCGGCGACTTCGGCGGCCGCCACGTGAATCCGCATGTCCGGACGCAGACGCTTTTTCACGTCATCGACCAGTAGCCCTTCCGATGTGGTCCACGTGCAGGTGGGTCAACACCACTCGGTCACGGAGGCAAGGTCGACGCCGGCGGCCTCCAGTCGCAAAGCCAACTGCCCGGCTCGCGGAAAGCCCGCGAACTGGTTACCCAGCCAGGCCCTGCGCTCGGCCGGGTCGGCATTGGTGGACATCGTCGCGAAGGGCAGCGGCAACACGCCATCGCTGATTACTAACACGTCAATTCCGCCGACCCGTAGCGCGATGGCACCAACTCATTGGGCACATGCGACAGGCTCCCGTATTTTCGCCTTAGCATTTGGATAGCGGCTGAACCTCAGGAGTTTTCTGGTGCGCGCCGGAATATCTTCCGCCCGACGACACGGCGACAAAGACCGGACGATCGCGCAGCAGACCCACTTTTCCATTCGGGGTGATATTGAACGTTCGACGAACACGAACGATGTGATCGATCCAAGTCTTGAGCGCGGAGGGCACGGTGTAGTTGTGCACCGGCGTTGCGATGACCACGATATCTGATCATCGTTGAGCCCACCATAGACGCTGGGCGCGCATGCGATACTTTCGGCGACGCATTGCTTGCGGGGGCTTCTAATGTTGCGTTGGTCTCAGATCTTTCGATACTGCCTGTCTGATGGGGTGCCCAAACGCTCATTGGGCGTCGCATTGATTGTCGGCACGGTGCTCAATCTCATCAATCAGGGCGATGCGCTGCTCGGAAGCGTCCCGATTCACCTGCCGAAGCTCCTGCTGACGTTCGCCGTCCCCTATTTCGTCGCGACCTACGGCGCCGTGTCGTACAGGATCAGGAGTGAATGCGACGGTGGCCCAGGCTGATCAGCGATCGGGGAACGGCAGATTCGCGTGGCAAAAGTCGTAGACCCACTACGCAAGCGTTTTGACGAGCGGCTCCCAATAGTTAGTCTTCCAGCCAACAGCCAAATGCTCTGCCTGTCCTTTGGGGAAGCCAGTGTGATCAAACACGAGGCGGGTACCCGCGCCATTCTCGAGGAGTTCGAACCGCGCGATCGAATAGATACCCGGCGTCCAATCGGCTGTCCGCCAGGCCTGAACGACTCGCTCGTTCGGGACGAGCTCGACAATGCGCCCACTGATGTGGCCGCCGAAAACGGCAAACGTACCGCCCGCCTCGCCACTGATTCTGGCGGGCTCCGTTGTACTCAACATGCCGGATTTCGCAGCCCCGCTGAACAGCACCAGCTGCTGAAACAACTTGGCGTCGGTAAGCACTGCGTACACCCGTGCGCGCTGCGCTTTCAGAATCACTTCCTGGTGAATCGCCTCCGCGGAGTGCGAAACCTCCTCATCAGCGGCGGCGAAGACACCGGGTGCACGCAGAGCGGCACTTCCGAGGCAGATAGAAGCACCGGCGATAACGGTTCGTCGCGTCGTCGATGGCGAACCCGTCACGAACGTCTTTCTCGCAGTCATGGCTGCCCCCCCTTCCGCAATCCTCCGCGCATATGAGCACTGCGGTAAAGTAGGGTCAAGATAGTAGTTTCGGTTGATCCATAGCCGCCGTTGCGGTCGCAAGACGCAGAGCAGAGCAGAAGAGAAATTTGATCATGAGTGCGATGCTGGTCACGGAGTCGGAGCTGACATGCCCCAAGTGTGGTCATCGGTCGCGTGAGACCATGCCGACCGATGCGTGTATCTACTTCTATGATTGCCACGGATGCGGCACGCTACTTAAGCCGAATCCGGGGGATTGCTGCGTGTTCTGCTCGTATGGATCCGTCCCCTGCCCGCCGATCCAAGCGAACTCATCATGCTGCACGAGGCGAGTTCCAGCATGAGGCCGGCCGCGCGTTGCCGCCAAGCCCTCTTGCGATGACCTCGGAAGTTGAAGGCTGGGCCAAGCCAGCCATCAGCCGTTCGCGAGGATGGCCAGTACCGTGGCGCGCGCTTGCGAGGAGTGAATGGGCAGCGCCAGCACATCGCCCGGCTGGGCCCATTCGATGGCGGTCAGGGCCGCTTCCATTTCGCTCATCCGCAGTCGCAAGGAGGACTCCGCCATGCCCAATTGCAGTAACGCCTCCCACAGAATCCGCGGAATCTCCCCGAGCTCCCGGCCCCGCAGGTGGGCCTCGTTCTCCTTGACCACAATCAGATCCGGCCGGAACTGCGCCGCCACGGCCGCCAGGTCTCGGATCTCCTCATCCTGGCGATTTCCCGCGTGACCCAGGAGCAGACCGAGGCGGCCGACAGGCGATTGTGTGCCAGCGCCCCGCAAGTGCTCGGCCACCGTGAGCAGGCCGCGAAGGCCCTCCGAATTGTGTGCGTAATCCACAACAACCCGGGCGCCGTGATACTCGTAGCACATCATCCGTCCGACATTGTCCGCCGGGTCGGCACCGAAGGTCGCGAAGACGCGGGCAATCACCTCCGGAGCAATGCCAAGCGCTGCCGCTGCGAGCGCCGCCGCCGCCAAGTTGGCGATGTTGTAAGTCGCATGACCGTCCACAGTCAAAGGCATGGACGCGATGCTGCCAAGATCGGTCTCTATGCCCTCGTAGGTCAGTTGCAGATGTCCGTCGTTGACTCCACAGGTGGCACCGCCACGCGCGCGGTGCTCAATCAAAGGCGCGCTGAGCGCATCCAGCGAAAACCAACCCAGCGGCGGGCACCGGCCCAAGCGTAACGCCAGGCCATTGGCCTTGGCTCGCAGCAGCGCATCGTCTGCATTCAACACCAACAGGCCATCGGGGGGAATGATCGCCGCCACGGACAGTTTGACATCGACCAGACCCTCGAGATCGTCGATACCATACTCACCGAAGTGATCCGAGCTGACATTGGTGACGACGGCTACCTTGGCGCGCGAAACCGCGATCCCACGGCGCAGGATGCCACCCCGCGCGGTTTCCAGTATCGCAATCTGTGCGCGTCGCTCACGCACAACCAGGCGGGCGCCCGCGGGGCCGGAGTAGTCACCCGTGTCGAGCAGCTCATCATCAAGGAAGACACCATCGGTGCTGCTATAGGCCGACTTGAACCCTGCAGCCCTCGCACAACGGGCGAGCAATCGCACGGTCGTGGTCTTGCCATTCGACCCAGTCACCACGGCTGTAGGCACGGTGCGCAACTGATTCCACGGCACGCCGGCCACCGAAGGCAGTTCCCCCAACGGGAAATCACGACCCGCTTCACCGCCGCCCAATGTCAGAATCTCATCGTCGACGGTGTACAACAGTTTCCTGTCGGTTGCGACGTCCAACAGCGCGGTGAGTCGCGGCCGAACCTCCAGTGCAGCCAGCCGCTCGAAGCGTAATAGCGCTGCGGATTCCTCCAGTACTGGGGGAATGACGACTTCGTGGCTCTCGGCCGCTTCGACAGCGGCTGCTATGAGCGCCTCCTGCAAGTCCTGCCACTTTTGCGGATCACGTTCCAACAACGAAGCGCACAGCGCCCATTCATTGACTTCCGTGGCCACGAACAGCTGGTCTACAGGTGCCGGCAACGCCAGTGAAGCACCACGCCGGTGGACTCGAGCGACGGC
>Ga0307510_10000046_pt1 | contig 97166 bp, 140 predicted proteins | sample 12_EM_MG_FD_207224 | JGI IMG/M metagenome (GOLD analysis project Ga0307510, IMG submission 207224) | Populus trichocarpa ectomycorrhiza microbial communities from riparian zone in the Pacific Northwest, United States - 12_EM | ecosystem: Host-associated > Plants > Roots > Unclassified | place... | reverse complement strand
AAGCATTCCACAACAAAGCAACCAAAACAACACACTGCGTACCACGGACAGCCGTCGGTTTCATCCACGATTGGAATGCCAAGCGCGTCACCGTACGCTCATCAGAACTGCGCACCAGAGCAGCGATACTACGATCCGAGCAACCAATACGACGAATTCTTGGCCACCTTCCAGCACCGCATAGATGGTATGACAGGTCAAAGAGGAGGGTGGGGTTTTTAGAGCCTCTGGGGAATCCCGAAACATTCGAACTTGTTGTACATTCATTAACCATTACAGCACTTATAGAGGTACCATTAGGTTTCGACTCACTGTATCAATTATTGTCTGTGTCTTGTATTTTACCTGATTTGATGCGATGCGACTTATGTAAATAGACTTATACTAATTGAGCTCATATGGGGTCCCCGGAGCCCCCCACTGTAAGTAATGAGATCGTAGGGCAAGTGCCCCATCTTCACTCTGGCTACCACCTGGGGCCACACCACAGGAAGTAACACGTCTCAGATAACAGCGCTTTCTAATGGTGAGTTCACTCCCATATTGTGATACTTTGCGCCGTTGTAGCAATGTTGAGGGACCATTCCGTTCGTGACATCCGTCCCACGCTGTCCTGGCGTAATCTTCTTCAAGCCCACGTGTGGGTGACTCTCATCTTTGGCCCACGCCGTCAGAGGTCCCATTTTTCCATCCCTATTCCTTCTATCCCATACCTTTCATCATGCCTGCTTCACGGCTAAAGAAGCGCCCATCCGTTGACACCCCCGTTTCTTCACAGTCCAAGCCCATGCATTCTCCATCCTCTCCCGAACCTAAGCTGCAAAGCCCCCGTGAACCTTATCCAATGCCGAGCAGCAATCCTGCCAGTCAGTACACTCTCATGGAGAAGCTCGGCACGGGGAGTTTTGGTACGGTGTACAAGGCCATGCACAACGAGACGAAGCAGATTGTTGCCGTCAAGCAGATCGGTGCGTCTTTTTGCTCCACTGGCTCCTCTGTCCATCCATCGCTGACGGCACCTCTACTTCCCGACGGCTCGTTCACTCTTTTTGATGCCCAGATCTCGAAGATTCGGACGATGACATTTCTGAAATACAACAGGAAATCGCCAACTTGGCTCAGCACGAGTCAGGGTTCGTCACTCGTTATTATGGATCCTTTGTCGTCAACTACAAGCTCTGGATTATCATGGAGTACCTAGCCGGTGGCTCTTGTCTCGACCTCCTTAAACCAGGCGTGTTCTCGGAAGCACGTATAGCCGTCATCTGCCGCGAACTCCTTCTAGGTCTCGAATACCTTCATGGAGAGGGCACGATTCACCGTGACATAAAGGCTGCGAATGTCCTGCTCTCCGCATCGGGCAAAGTCAAGCTTGCAGACTTTGGCGTTGCTGCCCAGTTGACAAACACGCTCCGTCACACATTCGTCGGTACGCCCTTCTGGATGGCCCCAGAAGTCATCAGGCAAGCAGGATACGATGCAAAGGCGGATATGTGGAGCTTGGGTATTACCGCCATCGAAATGGCCAAAGGGGAACCGCCTCTCGCCGAGTATCACCCTATGCGTGTCCTATTCCTGATCCCCAAGGCGAAGGCCCCTGTGCTAGAGGGTCCCTTTTCATCGGCGTTCAAAGAGTTTATTTCACAGTGCCTAACAAAGGACCCAGCACAGGTATGTCCCACCATGCTCTAACCGGAAGTTTTGTCGACGCCCCTATCAGCGGCCGACAGCAAAGGAGCTCCTTCAACATCGTTTCATACGGGGCGCGCGCAAGACATCTTATCTTACCGAGTTAATCGAGCGTTATCAAGAGTTCCGCGTTCGTACGCCTTCGCGTGGTCATACGACTCAACCCCCCACACGGACTAGCATCGCGTCGTGGGACAATGGAACTCTGAAGAGCGAATGGAATTTTGAAACCATAAGATCCACCGCTACCATGGGGTCCTTCCGTAACATGGCAAGGGACCTTGTGCAATCTGGCTTGATCCCAGACGAGGAGGAAGCCGTTTCTTTATTTGGAACAGCAGAGGATGGGGACTCCGTAAATACGGAAGCCGCGACAAAAGGAAGCGATATTCCACTCAATCCGGGCAGAATTGGTTCGGAAATTCCGGCTCAACAAGCCACCGTTGTTGTGCGGTCCCAGTTGGCATCCCCAGATGGACATATCGTGCCAATTGAGGAAACTGCTCTGTCGGACGCGGGTACACCCGGTCCGCCAGATGCGAGTGCCAACCCGGACCTCGGCGCTCCGCCAGCATATGTGCGGACGCCAACGACGCCAAAACGGTCATCGTATGCCGTGCGCACAGCCCCGAAGGGTACCGTTGTGCGAGAGGCTGACATGGGAACTGGAGTGGATACAATACGTCCTATGAAGAAGATCGACACCACGGGTTCCTTGCGGTTGTCATCTGAATACGTGGGGAGTATGCGAGCTCGTGATGGACGAGAAGGTAGCAATGCAGGATCTGTGCCGACATCGCCGACATCACCCATGAAAGATAAGTCCTCTGCGCACAGGCGTGCGGCGAGCGATGCGGCGAAAGCGGGACGGTCGCTTGTGGACGAGGTCGTTCTTCCGACGTTAGAGAGGGTAGGTTGTTCCGTTGATCCGTGCCAAGGGGGCGCTGTACTGATCGGAGTGAATGACTTTTTGGCAGGCCATCACAGACGATATGGATGCGCGCGAGATCGAATCACTTAGCATGTTGTCACGTGGCTTTCAGGAGCTCCGGGATGTCAACCCTGAACTCTCCTTCAACGTGATCCTTGACATCCTGGCAGGGCTAAATGAGTACGCAGCGTCTCTTATTTTTTGTCCCTTGCCCGTCCCTGGTTCGCTGATGGTCGCGTGCTTCCCTTTTCCCATCAGTAACGCGGCTATACGGCAACACGTACAGACTTCCAGGGGACTGTTCCCCCACCGACGCGTCACTCGAAAGAGCGAGCTGACGAATCGCGGGCTCGTCGTAACCGAGGTCGTCGAGGACATCGCCGGTACCTCTGGCACGATCACGTCTCCCTCAACCCCTGGTGCGGAAAACGTTGCGGATGCCTCGCCCGTCAAGCGATCACCCATCGCCGACCTGTTGTACATGCGTTGGCTAGAGGGCCTCAAAATCAAATGGCCAAGCATACTATCATAGACCTGTCACCACGGATCACGATCCTCGCCTCGTCACATGGCCCTCCATCAGAGGATTCCAGCACACCTCCGCTACCTGGTCTGGTCTAGTCTCGGCGTACTGACCCTTCCCTCCCATCCCCCTCCATCTCTCCTCCGCCTTGACCGTCCCTCACCTGCGACCTCGTACTTTGCCGCATATTAGACTCTCTGTCTTGTATCAGGCCTATTATTTACCCGATCATTCATCTAACATTTTTTCGTGCATTCAACCCGGATCAGACTCCTTTCATTAACCCTTTGACCTACACCTGACTGCTACCGTACGCGCCGCCTGCTCTATTCTCGTTCCGTTCCGAACCAATTTTCCTTTCCCCCCTTTTCATTTCTCCTTTTCAGTCCTTTCCGCCGGTTCACCCACAAATCCCCCCTTGCGTGTGGATGTCACGCCGCGTAGCGTTACGATCTTTTATGAAGACAGTCACGAAAGACGACATGGTTGGAACAGTTCTCTTTTCTATGACCCCAGGAATGTTCTACTAACGAAATGAGCAATGAACATGAACAATTGAAAGGCGATTCGATTTGGGGTCCGGATCAATGCGTTTCTCTGTACAATGTACAATACTGAAAGTATAGCCTACTGATTAAGCCACCATCGAGTAAAGGAAGGTCATGCCTCGGCGAACACACGCCGATGCTGTTGCAGCGCTGATGGGCTTGTTCCTGGGCGCTGTAGATGCCCCGTCCGATGCGACTGGTGCTGTAAATCGGAGAAGCGGATTGAACCGACCGTCATGTGAATAGGTGGTGAGTTGGACACGACACACAAGAAAAAAGGCACAAAAGCTCCAAGTGCTCAAGACTGCTGGGATGACGTGGCCTGTTATTGCAAATATCAATTCTCCATTTACGTTGTCAATTCTATGTAAGGTGGATATAGTCGTATAGTCATAAGCGTGGCGCATCACATACATCAAATCAAAGTAACTACTAACTACAACCAAAACCGTTAGTCCAGCAGTGAGTATGAAAAGGCATTGAAATGCAAGTGCTCCCAATGTTCACTTCGGTCAAGTGAGAGTCCAATAACAGGGAGTCCGTCGTCTGACGTGTGAACAGACGATCATTAGTTGGTAAATGTCGTAAACAGAGCGTGCGAGCATCGCATAACTCCGTGAATGGAAGGAAGTCGTGATAATGCGCCAAGAGCCAAGAAGTGACTCAACCGACAAGGTGCAGCCACCACAAATTCCCATCAGCCCCGTGACAAAGTCGGCGGCCACCTAGATAAGGCAAAGGCTGGACGCCACCGCCAGCACAAGTGACAATATGCGAGCGAGGGACGATGAGCGCAATCCCGGCGCGGTCCCGTTCGTTGTGTCTCCACCTGCTGGGTTTTCGCTAGCCCTGGCAGCCTCTGCCGAGGTAGAACTGGCAGTGTCCGTGGGACTGGGTGGCGTTGACGTGCTTGAGCTCGATGTAGCTGTAGCTGCAATGAGCCCTGGGCCGCCATCGCCACCACCTATCAGGGGAACTGGTGTCGGTGTGCCCGTGTCATCAGGGGCATTCTGATACGGGCTGAGACCCTCAATGGTGGCCAACGACTTGAGATTCCAATTATACTGCTTGATAAGCGGGAATGCGGTCATAAAGGCCTGAACTGAAGCATTGGAGAGCTCGTGTTCAAGGATGATAAGGCCAGGATTCTGAGAGCCTGAAGCACATTTTTGAGAAAAGCACAGGGTACGAAGCAGATGTGAAGGTACCTGAGAGCCACTGCTGCATGTTGTTCTGGATTGCTTGGGGAGTGGGCCCTCCAGGCAGGTTAACGCCCCAGTCTCCGGTGCTGAAGCAGGATTGGGACACCAAAGACGTGATCAAGTAAAGAGAGTACGCACTCTCGATTCCAACCGACTGTCGTCAGACCAAATACCTCCTTGGCGATGGAGGTCACGCGAAGGTCCGTATCACCGTAAGGAGGACGCCAATAACGGGCAAGCCTACCCCCAGTGGAGTTGTAGATCACCTGAAGTGTCCAACCCAGTTGGGCAGCGATGTCGGCATTGGACAACGTGGTCATGTGAGGATGGGTCCACGTATGCACCGCGATATCATCCTGGTTGGTCTGGAAGGCCGTATTGAACTGGTTCGGAAACCTGATGATGTTCACTCCGATAAAGAAGTGGGTCGCCTTTACTTGATTCTGTTTAAGGAATGAATAGAGGCCGTCGGATGGCTGCATACCACGTGGGGGTAGAGGATCAAACTCGGAGGAAGCATGGAAGTAGAGGGGGAAAGTGACGTACTGGAAGGGGACCGTCGTCGAAACTCAGACCCATGACACCTGGCGGCGCATCATAGATGCTACCGTTTACACGACACCCGTACGCCCAGGAGCAAACTTGGGGACTACTGGGGTTAACGCCAGAAGGGTAGACGGGTGTGGCGGTCGGACTGGATTGCGTGGCCGGTGGGATATTGGGGATCTTACCGGCCTGAACAGCAGCGTTCAGGGCATCCTCCCATACTTGAGGCATCGTGTTCGAATCCGGTGTTCCAGCCGGATATGCGGCAGCCCAGCTTGGGGTACCTACTTGTGGAAAACTAGAGGGAGGCGTAGAAGCCTGACGCCTGAAAAGGGCATGTGCAAAGTGATTCTCGTCGTGAAACCAGCGATCGGGCAGAGCGCCTTGAGCGACATGAGCATGATTATGATCGTCATTAGAGGGTATAGCAGCGGCATGAACGGAGGGGAGGGAGAGAAGGAGGAGGAGAGGGAGGAGGACCATACCAGCGAGACGGGAGAAGGACAGCATAGTGAGGAAACCAGCTGGCAGGGAGGGTATCCGCGAGTAGCCATGCCAGGTGGAAGAAGACCTTTTAAGTCCATGTTGGTTCGGGCGTCAGACCAACGAACCATGGAGGCCAGACGCGGTGGGGCAATTTCAAAAGAGCTCTTCCCACAATTCACCCAAGACCGAGTTGCTGGATCACGGCCCTGTCTCTCCTCAGTTATCAACTTGTCCTATTTCCGTAGTACCCACTTACCAACATGCTCGCCCCTTCAAGTTGGCCCTGCTTCCCCCGCTTCTCATTGGCCTTTTCGACTCTCTTTGCCTTCTTCTCGCTCATCCTCGCGCCAGCGAGTTATAGGTCCAGAAGGGGTGGCTTTTGTGCGCAGAAAGGTAGGAAGAACCGTAGAGCCGCTCCATCCATACCATGTGCTGTATTCGGTTATTTCTGACAGCCCTGGACATGCCGAACGCGAACGCGAGAAGAGAAGCACATGATTACGCACCACCAATCGTTGGCGCCAATCCTTTCTTGGCCGCTCTCCATTTCACAACTGCAATATGTTGATGGAAAAACAAATTAGGCAGTAGAAAGTGATCATAAATTTTGGCCCAAACCCTAATCTAAGTACCCGTGCCTGAAAAATATCCCTTTTTGATCTGCCGAGCTCAGTGATGCTTTCTGATTGGACTGAAAGAAAAAACTCCCCATATGACACTGTAGCAACCAGAAATCTCACTGGATACATGGACCATCGACAAACTGTCTGTAGAACGCTGTGCTCAACAGAAAAAAGTGTGGGAAAAAATCAACCAAGAGGGGTGTTTTGGACTTCTTTTTGCCACCTGCCTGAGAACGATTCCGAAGTCCATTTGTTCTGAAGACCTCCATTTGGGCACCGGCCGATTTTGCCCGTGGTTGCTTGTCCAGAGGTGTAGTCATTAATTGTACCACTGTTGTTCCCTGTGATGGCCGTCTTGGTGGACAATGTTGTCAGCGTTATGAGCTCGAGGTCGTCACGGTAGTGACGCGGGGACATGAGCAAAGCAAATTTGAGGGAGAGTTCCTTTGTCCCACTTAGTCATGCTAATCACAACCTTTCACACAATTTCACAAATTCTGCTGTCTCGTCACGGTCGCATGGAACCAGATTGATTAAGAACATGCATCATTAATATTAGAGTTCGTGTCCAGTACATGTCCAGTACAGTTCCAAGAATAACATCACCAAATCAAGAGAAATAGTATCATCTGTAGTCCAGAACATTACAGCCTGGAGATCCCGGGGAATAGCAGCGACGGACAGATGTCCTCACAACGAATGATTCAAAACAGCCAGCCAGCCTGAGCGACACCAGCGAACAGCGTCACCCTCAGCGCGAGCACCGCCGAGGCCGTCGTCCTGCTGGCCCCATTGAAATCGGACGACCAAGTCTGTCCAACATTGCTAGTTGACTCACAGCTCGTAGTCGACTCGCTTGCTGAACTTGACGGAAGAGTGGACTCGGATGTAACATCATCTTGGAGGGTCCCCGCAGATGTGACTGGCCCAGTTGTATCCTGTGCACCGTCATACGGAGTTTCGTTTATTTGTGCAGCAGAAACGATATTCCACCCGTTTTTGCCAATGAGAGGGTAGTTGTCAATAAATGCCTGAGCGGACTGAATCGTGAGTTCGTGCTCCAACAAAACCAAGCCGATCGATTTGTCGGGATCTCATCGGAAAATATCAGATCAGCGCGTTGCCCTCCCTCAGATAACAATATATAATTACTCTCAAGCGCATTTTGTATGTTCGTGTAGACTTCGGGTTGATTTGTTTGATTGTTGGTGAGCTTCCAATCATTAGAGCTAAATGCAAGGCCAAGTCATGAATTCAGCAGAGTATAGAAGCAACCACAAAGTCAGAACTCACTCGTGGTTCCACAGAATGGTTGTCAGGTTGAGGCAATTCGCAATACTCTGAACGCGGCGGTCCGAATCACCGTAAGGGGGCCTCCAATATTTTGCAACGCGCCCACCGGTGCAGTTATAGATTATCTGCATTGTGTATGCCAATTCCGCGAAGACAGCATCGTTCGAGAGCGACGTCATGTAAGGGTGGGTGTAAGTATGCACGGCAATGTCGTCCCCGAGTGTGTTGAACGCAGTCAAAAATAGATCTGGATTGGCTCGAACGTGCGCGCCGACGACGAAGTGCGTCGCCGTTACATTTTCCCTTCCAAGGAAATCATATAACGTACGCGATCCCTTCGAGAAAAAGGCAAGGAAATAAAGACAGGTGAGAATGTGGTTCCAAGTGACACAATTGCCAATGGCCGAACTCGGTCTCGTGACGGGTTTCCTTGGAAGCTTATCCACTTACCAACCATGGGCCATCATCAAATCCGAGTGCCATATAACCATACGGTGCGTCCCAAATGTCACCTTCCATCCGACATGCTTGATAGGTCGCGGAGCAGACTTGAGAGGATGTGGGATCATAACCAGTCGGGTACGTAGGACCGCCAGGAGATAGGGTTGTCTGGGGAATGTCGGGGGTGTCTCCTTCGCAATAGTTGTTGTAGTAGTCTTTCCACTGTTGTGGCATCGTTGACGGGTCAACAGGGACCACCGGGTCTGGTAGTGGTGGAAATTGGTCCACACAAGCTATAAGAGATTAAGAAACACGGTGAGTAAGCACGCGGAGTTTCGGATAACAAAAAGACCACACCTGTGGTCGGGGTATCAAGTTCGGCTTGGGTTTCTCTACGGAATAGGGTATAGATAGGATGGTCTGATGGATGGAACCAAGTCTCTGGGATAACTGAGCGAGAGCCATGTGCGTGGGTTGGAAGGACGGAAGCAGTAGAGGCCAACGGGAAAAGAGCGAAGAGGAGAGGGAGGCGAGCTAAAGGCATTGTGACCTGGGCAGGGTGTGTGAGTAGAGGGGGAAAGGGACAAACGTTGTCGGTTGTGAGATTCGGGAGAAACATCTTTTCTGGAACGTTTGGAATCAATAGCTATGAGCTTCTCACACCGACCGAAAACCGCAACAAAATTGCCTCGTTGGGTTGCTCTCACCGCCACAAATGGCTGCCAATCTCGGCACACTATAAGAGAAGAGAAGAAAGGATCAAGGACGTCTCAGTCCCAGAAGGTGACATACCCTACCTACCATCAACAACCTTCGCTGGCTTCATACTTCGATTCAGAATATTCCCACGTGACAGCGTTGCCCCACACCTTCGTGTGCCATTTCGTAAAATTGCTTTCACATGTACTCCCTACAGAAGATATCTGTATCCCGGACTTCTCGATCTGCCCGACGAGATCTCGCGTTGCTCCAGACGCTTGTTCTCTTGGGAAAGCACTTGTCTGAAGACGGTGCACATCCCTATGCAGAGCGCATTCGTCGAAATGCAAATCACGCAGGAGCGGGAATAGGTCGGGCCCCAGGACTTTTGCCACACATATCTGTCCGGGCGACAAAACCGTTGTCAGCAACCGAGATGCCCGAGAATGACGTGTGAGACCCACGAGCCGGCGATGTTCCCTAACTGTGAAAATGCATTAATAAACGCGAGCGCAACGGCACGTTTAGACGGTGGGCGCGCGAACGTGTTGGATGTCCAGGTCAGGAAGCAGACGAAACCCGCGTATGACTGTGCCATCAAGGATCAGGTGTTCGCCCAATGGGGATAAGTTGGGACACATACAGCGCAACGTAGCGAGCTGCAAGCCTCATTGTCGAGATGGCTATGACGAAGCCAATTATTCCCATGAATAACGGGATAACAATGTGAAAGAATCGTTCTCCCGTCATATCTGAATGCCTGCAAGGCAGTTGGAACAAAGTTAAACCAGAAGAGCACGACCTGTCAGGCTTGCCTACCTGCTGACTGCGATGGAAACCAAGGTGGCGAAAACCCATGGAGGTGCGCAAAGCAGCAAGGTCACAGTAGGCGAGTATCCGAGTGTTTCCGTGAGCGTTGGGAAGAAAGCGTTGAATGAAAGCGAAACAACTAGACTCGCGAGCGCCACCGCCAACCAGTAGACACGCCAGTCGGTCAATGCCTCAAACAAGCCGTGGAAGTGCGAACCCTTGCGCTCGGACTCATCGCCATCGCCGATGCCGACATCTTCTTGCATGCGGAGTTTGGCGAGCCGCATCTCCTCAGGAGAGAGGAAGCGATAGGAATATTGAGGAAAATCAGGAAGCACGAACACAGCAATGATGGCGACCACGATCGTTAGGACGCCCTCGATATAAAAAAGCCACCTAAAACGGATGATGATGATGATGATGATGATGAGAGAACACTTTGACCTGACAATCGAGCGACGGACCTCCATGACGCATGTCCCAACTTCCCTTGCATTCCACTCAGGATACCCGAAGCCATGAGCGAGCCAAATGCATTGCTGATGAGTATGCCGCACGAGAGCAATGTAGTGCGAAGACCCAGTTCTGAGCGCTTGTACCACTTTGATAGGAGGAAGAGGGCACCGGGGAAAAAGGCAGCCTCGACGAAACCGAGAAAAAACCGGGTGAGGAGGGCCTGCGTAAAGTTATGGGCGGCGCCTGCGCGAAAGTGAAACTTATGGCAGCAGAAGGTGTGACTATTGCTGACCTGTCAAACAAGATATGGCGCCCCAAAGCACCATGCAGGTGGGGAGATATATGGAGGGCTTTCCGATATAGTTTAATAACATATTCCTGAAACGACGTTCAGTATACGGGATCAGTATCGATATCGAGTTGGTCATGCTTACGAAGGTATCTGCATCAAGATGTAACCAATATAAAGTATGCTTAGGAGTGTGTTGAACTGTTGGCCTTTCAGATGCAGATCTGCCTCGAAACCCTCCAAACGAGCGGCGCTGAAGGAGCTTATCAGCCGTGGCTGGGCAGTAGACATCAACACACTCACGAAACATTATTCCGGTCAACCTGTGAACGAAGATGAGAAACGTAACAATTAATGCAATGCTGAAACAGACACACATAATTGAGGATGTAGATCAGTACAAGGATGGACATCCGCACATCCAGCTTACGAAGGAGCTTCCGCTCCAGGACCAGTCTTGCCTCCCGCCCGCCAAACTCTGCGTCGACATCCAGAGGTGCTGCCCCCGCATCCAGCTCCGAGTCTCGATCCATCAACAACTCTTGCTCAGAGTCGGCGGAAGCCCATGGTGACATGGCCACGTGTCAAATCCGGTCAATCACCCAGGCAGGCGGAGATGATTTATCCGAAGATCGCGGGATGAGAACAAAGTTGAATGAGAAGCCAGACGGCGGAGAAGAGGCGTTACGGCAATAGAGAGGGAAGTATTCACATGGTGTATTGTATGGCTACGGCAGCGATGCAGTTTTGAATCACTGCGGCCTGACTGACAGCGTTGGCGCCCTGCCTCTTTGTCTATGGCTGCAGCAACTTTGGTTCTCCCGATAACTAAAACACCCACAGACTACCATCGGATCCTCTCACCCTCTCTGCGTATCCCCTCAGATCCTTCAATACCCATTCCTGTCGGCCTTTTAGCATGTCAACGTATATCCGTCGAACATCGTCCCCATCATCTGAGCCCCGTCTCATCGCTCTTTTCGTCTAGGTGACCCTTTGCTTCGCTCCTTGGAAACAACGATCGTCTCTGCGACTCTTCTCAAGCCCTCTCCTCCATCCTCCAGCAGGAAGGGCGCTCAAACGAAGCAAACAAAGGCCTCTTCCATCCCCACCTTTCCTTACCCTGTACTCCAGCTTGTCTTGCACGACACCGTCCTATTCCCCGAGGGTGGAGGCCAACCTACCGACATCGGGATCTTGACCTCCGAAGACGGTGTCACCTGGGATGTGGAACTCGTAAAGCGACATGGTGGCGTAGCCGTCCACTACGTCAAATCCGTGGAGGACATCAGCGACGTGCCCAATGTCCTTGCACCGGGCAAGCAAGTCAGTCTTGAGCTTGGCCACGCGGGCTTTCAAAGACGGCTTGATCATGTCTGTCTGTTTCCGCCCCTTTCTTGCCTCACCGCGCACTCACGTCGTCCGCGTCCCAGATGAGCCTGCACACCGCACAGCACCTCCTTTCTTCTGTCATCGACATCAGCCTCAAGGCCCCCACACTTACGTGGTCGCTCACCCCATGGCCGTCCCCCGCATACGTCGATCTCCCGCGATCCCTCACCGCCGCAGAAATATCCCAAGCACAGGACGAGGTCAATCGCTACGTCTTCGAGGGACGACGCGTCCACGTCGAAGTCGACGAGCTGCGAGCCGATCAAGCCGGCATCGACACGGGCAGCAGCAGCAGCAGCGGGAGCGGGAGCGTCCCTGAACCCTCCTCTCGCGAACTCGGGCGTGGGCTTCCAAGCGACTATTCGGGCGGCGTGCACCGCATGGTGATCATCGACGGCGTCGACCGCACGCCATGCTGCGGCACGCACCTCCCCTCCCTCTCCACCCTGCAGCTCTTCCTCTTCCCCTCTCCGACCTCCTCATCCGCCACCTCCTTCCGCCACTACTTCCTCGCCGGCCCGCGCCTGCTCAACCACCTCGGCACCGTGCAGTCGCTGCTCACGCGGACCTCGGGCATCCTCTCGTGCGGGCCGCCGGAGACTCCGGAGCGCGTCGCGCTCGTCGTCGAGGAGAGCAAGAAGCGAGAGAAGCGTGTGGAGGACCTCGAACGCGAGCTCGCCAGCGTGCTCGGTCGTCAGCTCGCGGACGAAATGGCACGATGGCGTGCTGCTGGCGGCGGCGAGGGCGAATGGGTCAGGTATGTCAGCAGGACGGACGACTCGCCGACCGCACGAACGTTCTTGCAGGCCGTCACCCTCGCTTTTGAGGCGCAACTTCCGGGACAAAACGATACGGCGGCGCGTCGATTCACGCTCTTGCTTGTGTCTTCGCCTTCTTCTCAGACATCTTCGTCTACGACGTCATGCTTTTCGGGAGCGAAGAAAACCGTGTAAAGGCAGTCGGTGAAGAGTTGAAAAGGCAGTTCAAGACGCTGAAGGGTGGGGGTAAAGACACCCGATGGAGCGGGAAGTTTGTCGGGGTATGGTTGGCTGACAGGGAAGGGAAAACTGCGTCTGGACTCTTACCCCAGATGCCATAAACGTGGCTTGGACTCACGCACTGTAACGAACGATAGGTTTAACGAGTAGAATTGTACGTAAAACACGCTATCTGTAGCTTGGCAAAGAATATACAAAATGATGATTTACAGTGTATGTGAACTCGAGCGAAATATAGGAAACCGTTTGTGAAGGTCCCTCTGGGACCCACGAGTTAAGTTTTTGGCTCCGTGCTATCTTCATATATGGTGTACTCTCCCTCGGAGTCGAGTCTAACTTGAACATTCGTTTCTGTCCAAAAGAGAGAGTATACAGCGCTAAGTACAACGTCCAGCAGCAGGTGACCGTGACGAGGTGCATACCTAATTGGCGGTCGCCGAAGGACAGCTCACCCTCACTCGTGCCCATCGAATCTCCATCCGTGAGACCCCATTCCTGCTCACCGTCGACGCTCCCGTCCCACCAAGCGACCTCGCTACCACAAACCGACTGGGCTTCCAGATCATGCGAGTCGGGATACCCGGCGTGGACGCGGGAGGAAGCTATCGACTCGCGCTCCTCACCCTCCATCGCCTCGTCATCGCCTGCGAGGTGAGGAGTGTCAACATCCATGGTTTCCAGGTCAATGCCATCGCTGTCCATGAAGCCGTCCTCGTAGTCTGTGTCAAGGTCCGTGTCCGCGTCGTATTCGGTAGGAACGTACTCCTCATCGGAGGATTCGGCGTCCGAGTCCGCTGGACGTAGTTCGGGTAGGAACTCGTGTCTGCATGTGGGGCAAGTGCCGTGCTGAACGTATGCGTCAGATAAACTGGGTGTGAAGAAGGAAGAGCAGAGAAAGCGCACTCACTCGGCTCTTGATCCATTCTGAAAGGCTGATCGAGGGGAGTGGTGGGTAAAATCTTTAGGTTAGAGTTGGGCAAGAAACTCACTCTTCCGCACAGAACAAATGACCGCAACCACCCACTCTTGCGACACCCACATCGGCCTTCCCCGGTATATTGTCTTCACGCGGGTCGAGGACGGCTCGGAAGGTCAGTAAACATATTGGACAAGAGTCATCGAGGTTTGAGATGTCTTGGGGAGGCAAAAGCTCGAGGTTGGCGAGAGCATTAACGATGATTGGGTCAACAGAGTCGGATGTGTTCATAACTAGACGGAACGAATGGGGAGTGCACAACCGAGGGAATCCAATAAGCAGAAACACGCGTAACCAAATTAGGGAATAAACAAGGTCGCGTCGCATCACATGACCAACATCATCTGTTCCCATATAAATTGAAAAACAATCAGATGTATCTAACCGAAAGACGACCAACAATGTATTCTTCTGCAGTGATAGTGGCATACTTTGCCTCGTTGCCCGGCCAATGACAACCAGGGAGGCACGAAATTTTCGCATCACCGTTGGGATTGCAGAAGAATGCGATTGACTGACGATACGGTGTCATCCCGTCTGTGTCCGCGCTCTCTGTAGGAGGTGCGACCACGCGATGAAGCGTTGAACGGATAATGTCGTTGCTCCACCGGGCGAGGAGATCAGCGGTGTTCACGACGATCGTTCCGGGCTAAAAAAAAAGTGAGGCTGAGTTGGGCACTAAATCGGCTGAAGAACAGGACGTACTATTGGTTTCACAGGCTGAAAATGCATCGTGTGTGGGTTCTGGACCTCAAGTCCACCAACGTTATCTTGAAAAACGAGTGTGAGGGTGCCGTAGTCTACGTGCAAGTTCTGTCATGATTGCTTCGCATTGTCAAGTTCAGAAAGGGAACGCACCAGAATGTGCCCCAAACCGAGACTGGCCTTCCCTCGACGGCGATGTCTTGATAGGGGGATAGGATAATAGTCGAAGATTATGGCGTTGTTCGTTGATCATATCCTCGAAGAACATCTCGTCTAGGTCCAGACCAAGGGCAATGGCGCGCATCACGATGCAGTGAGTTTCATGGCAAGTCTGTTTGCAATCGTGAGTCACGAAATCGGTGTATTAGTACGTGCGGCCTACTTTGTAAAAATCCACCATTGTTTGCCTGAATCCAGGGGCATCGCCTTCATGGGGCCAGCGGTTTCTCCAAGTCTTGTCCCAGTCACGACCGATCTCCATAGTTTCTTTCGCATCCGGAGTAACATCTGTGGGTTTTGCATTACGTTCGCGGCCAACCCGTATGTAGCCGCGGTTAGACCGTGGATCATCCCATGCCAGTTTATCCTACGGCAATTGTTGGTTCAAAGTCAGCAGGAAGATTGAGTGAGCAACAAAATCTCGTACTTTGATGGAAGACGGCAAACGGAAAAAGTCCGCACTCTGATTCAAGGGCTATGATCTCAACAAGCCCCGGAGGGCTGTATCGGACGATCATGACAAGGGGACAGACCTTTTTGAACACGTTGTCTACCGTGCTCGATGGGATGCCATGGCCTTCGAGGTAGATGAATCCCACCTCCTTGAATCCATTCACAATTTCCTCGGCCGTTTTCCGCTTTTCCGAGGTCGAATTCGCATGTCGGTATTTGCTGAGATCGATCAGGGGGATTCGAAGAGATGACGTCGGGTCGGAACGGGCGTCCTATCAAATCAAATAGGATCAAACGGGACGCTTTGGGCAAACGGAAAAGGTAGGGACAAACAAAGGCGAGATTGGCCAAATTTCGACGGTAAGTATAGAATGCGCGACTGTTAGACGACCTGAAGGCTTTGGCCACTTGCATTTGTAACATAATGTCGCGGTACTGTAGCCAATGCAGGACCCGGACTGGCAACTGTCTGTCAAGTCAAACCTGAGTTATCTCACCCACGGTTTCTATCTACTTTAACGTAAAGGGCAACCTTTGAGATAAACATCCACTGTGATTGGCCGGAAGTAAGAAAAAAGTCAAAGTTTACTACTGTATAATAGATAACAAGGTAATCGTAAGGTGGTTGACTTTTTTTCTACCTCCCGAGCTCGTCGATGAGCATACTAATTGAACCAATAGAGATCTAGTCTATCTATAACACAGACGGTTCATTGCAAAATTTACTGAAATCTACATCATGAGACATGAGACATCTCGATCTAATCGGGAGCGGAAGCAATCGGCCTCCTTTCCCTCACCTTTAGTCACTCCCTCGAGAGTGATATTCAATCTTTCCCCTCATGGTGATCTCACTATTCCAAAATCACTGTTGGAGGGTGTGACAAGGATACTGAGAAAGAAACAGCAGTTCACACATGATGAAATACAAGCGAGAGCAAACGTAGACTCGGTGAAAATACTAGAGAATGCTGGCGCAAACATCATCTAACCCACCGACTCACATCTGGATCTAGCTGTTCCCGCGCGAAGTACGGGGACCGCTAGAAACCCGAAAAATGGTACAAACAATCAATCAGCTATATGTCTCTGAAAGCAGCCGACCAACAATGTATTCTTCTGTGGTGGTGGGGGCATACCTTGCCTCGTTGCCTGACCAGTGACAACTGACAACTTGGGAGGCACGAAATCCTCGCTCCACGGTTAGGACTGCAGAAGAACGCAATGGACTGACGCTGAGGAGCCATCCCATCTGGGTTCGCACTCTCCATAGGAGCGACCACGCGATGGAGTGTTGAACGGATAGTGTCATTGCTCCATCGGGCAAGGAGATCACAGGTGTTGACGATAATAGTCCCAGGCTAAAAAAATATGAGGCTAAGTTGGGCATTAAATCGAATGAGGAACGAGACGCACTATTGGCTTTGCAGGCTGAAAATTCTTTGTATGTGGGTTCTGGACCTCGAGCCCACCAATGTTATCTTGAAAAAGGAGGGTGATGGTGCCATAATCTACCCGAGTCCTGGCGTGATTGCTTCCCGTTGTCAAGTCCAGAATGGAAACACACCAGAATGTGCCCCAGCGCGAGACTGGCCATCCTTCAACAGTGATGTCTTGATAGGGGGATACGATAGCAGTCGAAGATTATGATACTGTTCGTTAATCTTATCTTCAAAGTACATCTCGTCTAGGTCCAGACCAAGGGCAATGGCACGCATCACGATGCAGTGAGTTTCATTGCAGATCTGTTTGAATCCGTGGGTTGCGAAAACGGATGCATCGTTGCGTGCGGCGTACCTTGAAGAAATCCAACATCGTTTGTTTGAATCCAGGGACGTCGCTTTCCTGGGGCCAGTGGTTTGTCCAATTCTTATCCTCGTCGCAACCGATCTCCATACTCTCTTTCGTGTCTGGCGCTTTGCCGCGTAGTTCAGCTATCTCAGCAGCATCCGTGGATTGTGTCAGTCGTTCGCGGCCAATCTTCACGTAGCCGCGGTCAGCCTGGGGGTCATTTAATGCGACTGTATCCTGCGGCAGTTTTTTTTTGGTTCACACCCATTAGGAAAGTTTGCGTGACCAATGGGATCCTCACTTTGACGGAAGGTAAACGGAAAAATTCCGCACTCTGATTCATAAAGTTTTACTTCAACATGAGGTTGTTTCGTGAGAAGGGCACAGACCTTTTTGAACACAATGTCTATCGTGCTCGGTGGGATGCCGTGGCCTTCGAGGTAGATGAATCCCACCTCCTTGAATCCGTTCACAATTTCGTTGGCCGTTCTCCGCTTCTCCGTGAGCGAGTTTGCATGTCGAAATTTGCTAAGGTCGATCAGGGGAATCCGAAATGACTCGTCAGAACGAGGGTCCTATCAAACACGATCAAGCACAATGCTTTGGAAATAGTAGGGACACGGACAAAGAAGCTAGCCATTTGGTGTTGGAATTTATGCGGAGCACCGAAAGCGGCGTTGATTCAGGGTCAAACACTGGTCAAACGCACGCTTGGCGGGGGTTTGTGCATGTCCTAAAGGGGCCCATCAGAAAATTTCTGAGCATCCGCACATGTGGATCACTCGAGGTGAGCTCGATCACAAACATCCGTGAGCGAGGCAGTAGTAAGTTCTCTGCCGAAATCGTACGCGGCGGCTCAGGCACGGCACAAGAATTAGTAGGCAAAGAGAAGGCAAAAAAGGTAAAACTTATAAGGTAACGAGAGGAATCTTCATAACATCCTAGGCCCGGGGCACTGGCAGTTCATGAGAGCATGCTGTCACGGTATAGTACGAGTGGCCGCCCGATACAGCCAAATCTAAACTGATCGTGACGCTCCTCGTTCTGATGTTAATCAGCTTCTGAGCGCTGAGCGGCTGAAACGGTGGTATCAACTACCGTCCGACATGAGATAGCCAAATGGCAGAGACATCGAGATCCTTCCCATCGAACGCGACGGCTTGGAGAAGCGCCGAGAGTAGGAGAGCCTCGACAACGGTGTGCGTGATTACTCAGTAACTACGCATGAGTGCCCGAGGAATTTCTGGGACTGGATGAGTCAAAACATCTTTCACCACCTTCATTCACAATGACAAGCATACCGTTTCCGTCGCTTAACTGAGAAACCTCTTCAGGTAAGCATGGCGAATACCGTTCGTAGTGCGCGCCGCACTCGTCGTTGTGTTCGATCAATGCCCTTAAAGAAATCTGGGCTTGTAACTATCCTTTGTATTACCTGTCGTTTCCTCTGTACACACGTAACCCGCAGGGATCTTTTTCCGACTTTGAGATTTCCTGCCTTCATCCATTCAATTAATCACACACCATGATCGTTCGGTATCTACGCAAAACCAAATCAGAAATAAAACAAAGGTTTGCGTCGCGTCACATCTATCATTTGCCCCGTATCATGTGAAAAACAAACGAACAATCAGTTGTATGTATCTGCAAGTCTGCCAACAATATATTCTTCTGTAGTGATAGGGGCATACTTTGCCTCGTAGCCTGGCCGGTGGCAACTCGGGAGGCATGAGATTTTTGCACCACCATTAGGGTTGCAGAAGAATGCAATTGATTGGCGGTGAGGAGTCATCCCGTCTGCGTTCGCGCTCTCCGCAGGAGGTGCGACGACCCGATGGAGTGTTGAACGAAGAATGTCGTTGCTCCATCGGGCAAGGAGATCACCGCTGTTTACGACGATAGTTCCAGGCTCAAAAACGCGATGCTCAGTTGGACGTTTACCCAGATGAAGAACGAGACATACTATCGGCTTTGCAGGCTGAAAGTGCTCTGTGTGTGGGTTCTGTACCTCGAGACCACCAACATTATCTTGAAAGAGGAGAGTGAGAGTGCCATAATCTACCGAAGCCCTTGTCATCACTACTTTCCCACTGTCACTTCGGGAACGGAACACACCAGAATGTGCTCCGGCGCGAGATTGGCCTTGCTTTAACAGCGAAGTCTTGATAGGGGGATAGGATAGTAGTCGAAGATTATGATACTGTTCGTTGATCTTATCTTCGAAGAACATCTCGTCCAGATCCAGACCAAGGGCGATGGCACGCATCACGATCGAATGAGTTTCATGGCAAGTCTGTTTATTGTCGTGAGTCGGGAAACGGATGTATCGGTGCGCGCTGCGTACTTTGAAGAAATCCATCATGGTTTGCCTAAATCCAGGGGCGTCGCTTTCCTGAGGCCAGTGGTTTCTCCAAGTCTCATCCCAGTCGCGACCGATCTCCATGGTCTCTTTTGTGTCTGGCGCCTTGTTGCGTAGTTCAACTATCTCTGCAGCGTCTGTGGATTGCGTCACAACTTCGCGGCCAATCTTCACATAGCCGCGGTTAGCCCGAGGGTCCTTCCATGCGAGTTTATCCTATGACAATTGTTGGTTCACACTCATCAGGAACATTTAGATGATCGGTGCGGTGAGACCCCTACTTTGATGGAAGATGGCAAACCGAAAAATTCTGCACTCTGATTCAAAAGGTTATTTCAATTCAACGAGAGGCTGTCCCGTGACGAGCTTAAAGGGGCAGACCTTTCTGAACACATTGTCCATCGTGCTCGATGGAATGCCGTGGCCTTGCAGGTAGATGAATCCCACCTCTTTGAACCCATCTACAATTTCGTCGGCCGTTTTCCGCTTTTCCGAGAGTGTGTTTGCATGTCGATATTTGCTGAGATCGATCAAGGGAATTCGAAACGTCTGGTCCGAACGAGTGTCCTATCAAATTCAAATACGCTTTGGGTCAAGCGGGAAGACTGGGGGGATACGGACGCGCGCGAGATTGGCCAAATTTCGATGGTGAGAGAAGAATGCACGAGTGTTGGACGACCTACAGGTAAAAAAACAGCGGGCCATTTGTAGCATGCTGTCACGTACTTGTCGCGTTTGTGGCGAGGTACCACGGGGTACGAGCGCTGGTTTGGCAACTGCCGAGTATTTCAACGGCAGCATTCCTCACACCACCTCTCCCAGGGACAACGACTTGTACATCCATCATCCATGGCCAACAGGGGTGCTCACTACCGCACAACACCGAGTCACGGTTCTCCACCACCTCCTTACGCACCTACTATGCCCACCTTCGTACCAGCTCCCAATTCCCCGTAAGTATTCGTAGTCTCCGCTTGTTCGATCTCGCTAACGGTGTCGAAATTCCAAGTCCTAGGATGCCGGATTACAACGGGTGGGTATCCCTTTTTTCCGATCCATAAGATATATCGCCTCACCGCTGTGTTGTAGCCCTAGGCCTAACGAGATGACATCGCTCGTGAACGCAGATAAACGAAAGAATCAAACCAAGGACAAGTTCCTTCACTACGCCGTCGCAACGCTCTTCATTCTCATGGTAATCAGCTTTTGGTCGGCCGCTCCGATGGTATCATCCGCCGTCCGACACGAGATTGCCGAGTGGGAACACGTCCACGACCAGATGGTCCGCGACATCGAACGACTTCGTGACGAAAAGAGAAATGTGTCGGATGACCTCGAGATCCTTCGGTTTCAGCGCGATGAACAGCGTCGAGAGTGGGAGCTCGAGCAGGAAGAACATGAGAGGAGGAGACGTGGACATGTGCCTTTCTGGAGTCAACCCCGACTTTTGACTGCGCAGTGCCCTAATGACCGCTTCCGGCGGTACGAAGCACGCATGTACAACCTTCTTGTTGAGGATGACTGGTTCGCGGCATGCATGAAAGAACCTATTAAGATTGCTGGGCGAACCCTCCCTACCCCGCGCTCATGCATCAACCATGTTCGTCCACTTGTTCGCTCAGATGAACCCTTTATAACTTTATTTTTTTTCAGGGACTTGATAACGGTGTGCATGGTTACTGGTCAATCGAGGTGAATACGCATGAATGCCCGAGGACGATCTGGGATAGGGTGAGTCAAATATCTGCCACATCTTGTTCACGGCGCCGCGCTTATCACTTTCATCGCCCAGCTGAGAAATATCTTCGGCTAATGACGACGAATAGTACGCACCGCGTGGAAGAAGTGCCCAGTAGTTTTTTTTTTTGCTTCAATAATGCCATTAAAGAAATCTGAGTTGTAACTATCCTTTGTGTTACCCTCAACCCCCAGTGTACAGTACTAGTGTACCCGCTGAAATGTTTCCCCGAATTTAAATCTTCTTGCCCCCATCCATCCAATCACACATCGCCATCCGTCCACTACAGAGCCCGAGCATCAAAGGATTTTGAGTGCAGTTAAAAGGGTTCAATTGCGGGTATAATTGGCTGGGGCAGGCGATCGCAGACGCCTGAAGAGTGCCATCAGCGTTTTACCTCCGTCCGGCCCCCATCTGTCCCGGATGATGAGAATATGCCATTAGAACAGGTAGTCATCTGACGCACTCTCCGGCAGCCACCTCTGCGCAGCCCCGCTCAAACTCCTCCGATGCTTGGACCTCGCTCCACCGGTCTACAACAAAATCCTGAAAAGTTGCCCCATAAGTGTTGAAACATCAAATCAGACACGTTTTCGCCGCTTACCTCCACAAGGGAGTGAAGATCGTCCCACATGACCGAAGCCAGGAGCAAGGCAAAGCACGACTGAGGCGTGATCGTCGTCAACATGTGTTCCAGGGCAAGAGTAGCCAACCCAGGCAGTTCATATCGATGTGCGATCTGATAAACCGAGAGCGCCGATGCGGGCGGTGGTGTCGAAGTTGGATGCGCATGTGGATCCCCAGAGGACGGCGTGGCAGATATCCGCGGGCGCGGGCGCTGTGCAGAGTTGGCGTAGTGCGATGGCCCGATGGAGATGGGCGGTGTGGTATGGCTGGACGAAGAGTGTGCAGGCGGTGGCACGGTGATGCTGATTGATGAGTTGTCGGGGACCGCACCACGCCGAGAGGCTGCTGAGCTAGTAGCGCGAAGGGTGGCGGAAGAAGACGGCGGCTTGGACGTAGCTGTCGGCCGTTGAACGGAATTTCGCATGCCTGTAGGGGTGGGCTGGTTGTTCGTGAAGGTAGATTTTCCTTGGCTGGAGCCGCTCCCGCGACCATCCGCAAGTGAAGGAGCGCTGTCGCCACTAGCCGCACTTACGATGTCGTCGTCTGCCACACTGCCCGAGTTGAACGTTTTCCAGTCCCACTCGCCAGCGGTTCCTCTCGTGCCTAGCCAGCGCACACTCCAGCCTGCACCAATGCCCTCCACGGCCGACCTCGGGTCATCTTCTTCCTTGAACAGAAGCCAGTTCGCGTAGACCCATTTGAGCAACCAGTAAATGGTAACGAAATCAGCTTCCTCCACAACAACGGTGTGAATTTTGCGTTCCCCACATGGCTTTGTCTCGGAAAATGCGGAGGAGAGCATGGAAGCGAAATATTCTGATCTGCGTATAAGAATATCGGAATGGGCGTATATGACGCGCTTTCGGGCTGTGATTCGCGATGCACCAAAGGAGTGTGAAGAGGAAGAGGAAAGCCGACTCTCAGAGTTGGCGGTATTCGGTGGGGTTGGAGAAGCTGGAACTTGTGAGTATTCACGAGAGGCTTTCTCGAGACAGATGAATTGGACATCGCCTGTGTCTGTAGTTCTGTTAGCTCTGTCATGAGGAGGTCAATTAAACCCTTGCTGACTGGAGTTATCTAACGAAGCCTCAAGTCCCTCGAGCAGATCACGGGGCACGTAATATGCCGAAGGATGTTGAGGAAAGAAGGGCCCCGTTGGGGTGTGGATCTGAATGCAGACCACGAACGAGTCCGTTTGACGAACTCTTGGGTTCTCGAGCAGCGATGAGAGTGACGGTAAGGCACATTCTGCAGACGCCTAGAATCAGAAATGCGAAAGGGAAAGATACACCCCAATAGAAGCTTACGCCAAACTTCGTTGTCCTGCCTAAATGTCCACTCAGTTTGCCAAAAATCCCATGCCCAGTCGGCCCTCGCACCACGTTCCCCGATACGATCGTCTTGACACTTGATAGCGGCCAACATGGATGCTGCGATCTCGTACTCAGCATTGGGGTAGTCCAACATAAGACACGTCACATAGAGGGAAAGCGTAGGGAGGTGTGTCGTTGAATGTTCTGTATCTGTATCAGTTGGCGACCGCGCTGAAACAACCTCTAAGATTTACAGAAGGAAAGAATCGTGCATGCCACACACCGATTTCAAGCTTGTATTTTCCATCTCCGAGCATGGGAGACTCTCTAAGAACCTCAAAATCATCACGGTCAGGCCCTTCTGTGGTCTCGTCTGAACCTCGACCTTCCACGAAATCCCGAAGCTTCCTGACATCCTGAACGACCCACTCAAAGGCCTGTAGGATACACGCGCGTTAGATCAAACTCTATTTAAACACCATGCTCTGAGCACACCGTGAACGACCAATGTCGTGTCAAATCGTCTTGGTTTGCAGGAGCGGTGGATACACCAGTCGTAGCACGTCTTGCTGCTGTGTTCGTTGAGTGCCACATTGTGTTAGAAGAACTGGAGCTCGTTGAGGGCCTTTGATCCCAGACCTCCGGACGGGTTGTACCAGTTGAGTGAACAGACAAAGAACTCTGGGAAGAGCGATGCGAGTAGGCCGACCATGGCCAAAGTGGCTGGGACGAGACACGACCAGATAATGGCGCAGGTGAGGATTGTGGAGAACTATTATGTGGTATATGGTCACTGGCACTGGCAGACATAGTCTACAGCCCTTGGTCTTTGAATGAATCCGGCGAACAATGCCAGTGGCTGAACCTGAACGGATCAATGGTCACTTTGTGTCCGCTCAAACACGCTCATCCACTCAAAGTTCCCACGATGTTCAGGGATCATTCATCTATATTGCCTATGCGACTTTACTACCCATAACCATCTGCCTCGCTTTTAATAGGTTGCCCAGAGCGGTTCCGGAAAGATACTCCGCATTACTGAAAGATTGTTTAGTTAAATGCCTACAAAGGACGATAGAAACCACGTACAACGCCAATGTTCTAACGCTTCGTTTTTTTGCCAGTCCATCAGCCGGTTGCTCGTATCATTGAGAACCCAGTTGTCTCCATTCTCGGTATCCCCACGAATAAGCCTCAGATCTACTTCACGTTCCCGAAGCGTGTCAAAGATCATGGCGCGGAGATGCGAGCCTCCATAGTCAGTCTCTGTCGGAGAGCGGAAAGACAGCGGCTTCGTAGACGGAGAACAAAAGAACACCTGCATTACGAAGCTCTGAGTGTCAACCTTCACGTCAGAATATCGAGACTAACCAGGTTGACAAAGGTGTTGGGAAGGTCAGCTTGATTACGGGGAAGATCGTGTAGCACGAGGCACTGGCCGAAACTCTTCTGTAATGTATAAAGGATTGCTTTCGCGGGATCTGAATTCATCCTCCCTGCGAAGTTCTGATATGCATCAGCTAATGGGCACCGATGATTCATAGCACGTGAGCCGGCTCACCACTGCGACCACGCCGTCAGGGTTCATAATGATCTTTAGGTCTTCCCAGAATTGAAGAGTGAATAGATGCGATGGCACTCCACCGCCAGAAAAGCAATCATGCACCACGTAGTCGTATTTTTCTGCATTAGAGACCCCATGTTGTAGTGCTATTCGTCGCTTCTCGGCGATAACAATGCGGGCATCTTCCAAAAAGACACGATCGCTGCCAAGATCGGGTAATCCGAAGTACTGAAGAGAGGCGTTGTATACGGCAGGGTCAATTTCAATGACTGTTGTGTCGATATTCTGCCTCGCAAAGGATGTGACTGCAACACCAGCTCCCAAACCACTGTAAGAGATCAAGATCTGCTGTGATAATGTAGGATGGGCACAGGAGCCTACATGAACAGTGCTTTTTCCTGGCCACTTCGTATGGCTCGACCAGTTGTGTCAACCAAGCGAATAGCTTCTTGTAACACAAATGCGCTATAAATGGAATCTCCCAGAGGAGTGCCTTCAGCATCCAGCAGGGGAGCGCTATTACCTCGGGTCGAAACTTGGTCCCCAATCCAGACACCGCCCAGGATGGAATGTGATGCACGGAGATATCTGAGCGAAGTTGACTGGTGTTCGCGCGTTCCAGGTACCCAGGAATCAGATAGTAAAGACTCGCCAACAACTATTGTGCCAGTGACGGATGGCACTGACGATAGGATCCGCAGTGGGAAGTTCGGGTGTGTGTAAGGCCTTGTCATAGGTTGGGGCAACAGAGGGGGGTCCACGAACCAAAGCAGAAGGGGAAGAGACAGAACGACGAGCCATGTAAGGAACCAGCTCGAGGAGGAAGGTATAACGCGATTACGGCCTCGCCGTGCGGAGGGGAACGCATGGAGCGCGATGAAACTTCCACCAATTATGCGGAGCTAGGATATTCATGAGGCTTACGCTTTGGGAAGAGCAATCTTACTACTCACGATGGTATTGTTAGAGCATCCGAAGCGGTACGAATCTATCAAGCCAGCCCAGACTGGCTGAAGTCCAACGGCGCTCGTAGCACACGCCGGAAGAATTGTAAAGCGTGCAGTGGTATTATTGGATGTATGAGCCTCGAATATCGTCTAAATATTGTGAGCGCGTCAAGAAGACTACAGAAGAATCGCATGGGCATACCATTATACGTTTCACCAGGGAGACACCAACGTAAACAACTGGAAAGAGAACAACCAGGTGCGTGATTGTGGAACCAATGGCGGGGTTCCCAATCCTTCCGGTATATAGTGCCATCCAATAGGAGGAGGTAGGGATCGAGGCGACTAAGCAACCCAAGATGGTGATAGAAGGCCATAAAGGCGGCACAGGTCCAAATGCGCCGGCGATCGTCGCAACCCAGACGACCTTTTCGAGGTGGAGATGAACGGGAACTCTCCCATACAATGGATCCAAAGCGAGGGCGTATAGGAATGTAACGAGTGAGTTTGACGCGATGAGCAACAGAACGGGAATGACGAGCGCGACGTAGAGATAGGACTTGTGTTCCTCTGCAGGCTCTACTTGAGGTTGTGGCAGCTCCTGAGAAGGGACTGGGACGGCCTGCGTCTTCCCTGCCTTTTTTTGCGATGCCGCAGCACTATCTCGTTTTCTGCGTGGTTGTTGGGGCATTTTTCGTAAGCCAGGTGCTGACCACCGTGCAACGTGGCTTGGCTGCTATATGCACGGGACGCGACGGACCGAGTTGTTTCCTGCTGTTCTGTTCGGAGTTACGCTTGTGGCTGTGTTCGGTTCGGTTCACTTGTATTTCATCTACTGTAATACCCCACGGACTGGATCTTGGGTCTATCATTTCTTAGTTGTCACTCGTACCAAAGAGCTCGAAGGATGGAAAACGGTCCTCAATCTCACAGCGAACCCACTCTGATCTTCGACACCTTCGACATCGACCTGGTTGTCAAGGTGCTGTCGCACACCGTGTTCAGTGAGTCTCGAGGTTCCTCCACCTTTTGAATATTCTGATGCCGGGATATCAGGTCCATTCTTTCTCTTTTTTCTGCCTGTCTTTTTCTTCTTCCATGGCAGCAGGTTAACTGATATCCCTGTCGTGATATCATCCGTGTATTGGGCATTAGTGTCGTTATTCTGTGCGTCATCTCCTAGCACTAGACACCTGGGACAAACCATTCTCTTCAGGGTTTTTAAAATGGTATTCGAGGTTGTATCGCAATCAAGGCAGTTTGCTCTTTGGGCCGGGCCCACTTGACTGGGGTGAACAAATCGTACTCATCACCGGAGGTTCGAGGCAGTCTTTGTTCATATCGCACTTCTTTAAACCATCTACACAGGGGCTTCTGGAGTCGGGGAGTTACTCGCAAACACTCTGGCGGTCCGCAATGTGACAGTTGTCGTTCTGGACATAAAGCCTATTGTCACCGAGAACTGTGCGTGCCTTGTCACGAACTCACCACCGTTACCTTTGCCAATTGAATCTCAGATAATATCACTTACTACAACTGTGATGTGTCAAAATGGGAAGAGGTTGAGGCGGTCGCAAAGAAGGTCGTTGAGGACGTAAGACGCCATCTTCCTCCGTTGCACACGATCAAGACCGGCTTTTTTAGATCGGCCATCCTACCGTGCTTGTCAACAATGCTGGCGTCGTTCAAGGGAAGCTTGTCCTGGACCTCTCGCCAGAAGATATTAGGCAGTCTGTGTCCTCAATCCCCACCATGAATAGTTAATATTCAACCTTTTACGCCAGAACCTTCGATGTCAACACACTGGCTCACTTCTGGACCTTGAAGGCATTCCTCCCAGAAATGATCAAAAAGAAGTCTGGTCATATTGTCAGTGGCACCACCCTTGTTGTCAATATTACTGTTATTGACCAGCCGTACAGATCACCGTAGCTTCTATCGGCGGCCTTTTCGGCATCGCACAGATGAGTTCGTATTTTGCATGGTTTCCTGTGTGTCCTATGATTGAGATAATCGTAGCCGATTACAATGCATCGAAGGCTGCCAATGTTTCACTGCACGAGTCATTGCGCTACGAACTTGATAAGCGGTGCGTCCGTTGAAGCCAAACCACAAAACGACGTCTAACACCTGTGACCTAGTTATCACACACCCCAGATTCGTACCAGTCTTATCCTACCAGGCCACATCATGACATCTCTTTTCTCAACCGTCCGATTCCCAAATAGCAGGCTTTTTCGATTCTGCTTCCCTTCCTTAGAGCCGATCACTGTCATAAAGGCAATTATCGCAGCGTTGGACGAGCAGCACTCGCGGACGATTTACCTGCCGTTCTATGCAAACTTCACCCCAGTGCTTCGCTTACTTCCTAGCTTTCTGAGGGATTTCGCGCAATGGGTAAAAAATATTTAACCCTGCTTCCCATTCTTCACTAACATTCAGTGCAGTGTACGAATGCAGATTACGCCATGGCAGATTTCACGAAGGCTTCTGGCCGCCGAGCAGATGAAGGCCCCCTCCCTGACATGTCTCGTCGTTCCAAGAACGACTAAGAAGCAGGGCACACAGTGACTAATAGAAATGTAGTTCCTAGTTGGTATCCCACTAATTTATGGTGCCTTTGCGAGGCTATGACTTGGCGTTCTTCAGAGGGCCAGGATTTTTCCCACGCAGTTTATGTTTGTTCCTCAGTGACTGGAGGAAGTTGTAAGGCTGAATGCACTTTCTGCCACCGGATGACGAGCATTAGACAACCCTGCAACCTGGTCGCCAACCAACATGAAAGTACGGGGTTAGATCGGCGCTACCAGATCATGCGAGTGTCAAATGGTCCCCGCGCAGAGGACAGAGAAGCGATGAATCAGAGACTCGGAAGTCATAAAAATTACATGACCGGAGAAAGTACATCGTCTGGATTCCGGTATTGGCAGTCAGACGCCCGATTGCCTAACGAGTTGTGCATGATGCAATGTATGGAATATGGCATGGGGCATGTGAACATAACGAGTAGACGTTAAGACAGACATTCCGTCCCCTACCACAACATCTGGGCTGTTATGCCTCCTTGATAGCATACTTCCTCCGTGGGAAGTGACTATCCTTCTTACGTTGCTTGAGCGTTTTAAGAGACTTTTCATGCTACGACCAAAATTCTCAATTGACGCAGTTGAAAGGGTTGTGTGAAAAGAAACACCCACCTTGGTCAAACGCCGCCGGATAGCACGGGTCTTCTTCGGTCGAAGGTCAAGGGGAAGGTATTTCTTCTTTTTGTAATGATCTCGAGTACCTTGGCGTAATTTTTGGTTTGTCACAGTGAGCACACGGGCGATCGACTTGCGAACGGTGTTACTGTGCGTGGATGAGCCCCAGATACTATGAAATGAGAGGAGAGGTGTAAACATACATCTTGGTCAGCTTGGATGCTGAGCCGCCGGCGATCTTCTGTACGCGCAACGTGAGAAGCTCGGTTTTCAGCTCTGTCAGCTGCTTCGCCAAGTCATTCTTGGTCCTGTCAAGTGAACGCCCTGCTCTCAGCAAAGCTCGCACGAATGGCACAGAAAATCCGGACGCACTTGGACTGAAGTTCGTACGCCTTGACTTTGTTCGGCATCGCGTGAGGAAAGACTGAGAATGAAGGAAGACGTGTGAGTGAGACAAAACACCACACGACGATTTGAACAGAGATAATTACATTGAGACGAGCGGCCTTGAACGTGTTACAATGGCGGGCGGTCGATATTCTCACCGCACCACAAATGGCTGTAGGATGAATTGTACAGTTTTTCAGCCACACTTCCCACAGTTGCTGTCCCTCCTCACACAGATGCCGGCCCGACATTACCCGGCAAAGGGTAAATTCCCCTCAGTCATGACTTCTCGAAGAAGCTTGTTTCGCCCTTGTATCGACCTTCATGACGGCCATGTGAAACAAATCGTGGGCGGCACACTCTCAGAAACGGACCCGGGGTCCTTGAAAACAAACTTTGTTGCAAAGTATGCTATGGGACCACCCTGTCACCTAATCTAACAAAGTTGGCTTTAAGAGAGACACCTGGGGACTTTGCACGGCTGTACAAACTACACGGACTCGAAGGTGGTCATTTGATTAAACTTGGGCCGGGGAACGATGAGGCAGCCAAAGACGCGTTGAGTGCTTGGCCAGGTCAGCTTTGAACCCGCACTCGTTTGGTGATAGATCATGAATCTATGGCTCAGGTGGATTACAGATCGGTGGCGGAATAACCGATAAGAACGCTGTGTCATGGATAGAATGTGGAGCCAGTAAAGTGCGTCTCGTCATGTCGCGTCTTTGCCGTAATCGGAGTTTCTCTGCTCAGGTCATCGTTACCTCGTATTTATTTCCCGAACAAAAGTTCTCTTTGGAGAGATTACAGACGATATCATCTCTAGTGGGGAAAGAGCGCCTAGTCGTCGACATCAGGTGTGTCTGCTGGCCGGGATCACATTAAGGATCCGGTACAAATATCAATTAGCTGCCGTCGGAGAGGACATAAGTGGGTGGTGGCGATGAACAAGTGGCAAGACATCACCGACACAGAAATCTGTCAAGGTGCGAAGTGATCGACTTCTGTCACCGAGACATCCAAGCTAGAACCTTCTTGCAGAGACATTAGACTTGCTATCGAATTATTGCAGGTAGGAGTGCTCTGCTGTTCTGAATTGCGTCATTCATCTAGGATCGAAGCGAATTTCTTGTGCATGCAGCGGATGTGGAAGGTCTCTGCCAGGGAATAGATGATGACCTCGTTGCTCGTACGTCTCCTTGCGGCCTTGAATTTCTGCGCTAAGCGGAGTAGTCCTCGGTAAATGGACAACGATCCCGACGACGTACGCCGGAGGTGCTAAAGGTAAGATAGCTATGGCCAGAATGGCTCATTCTCACCATCGTTAAGATATTTCGGACTTGAACACAGTCCAGCGACTCTCAGATGGAAGAGTTGATCTGACCTACGGCAGGTTAGCTGTTTATTGCTTCGGGATACTTGTTCTGATCATAGTGTTGTCAGTGCCCTCGATATATTCGGAGGAAATCTGGTCAAGTTTCAGGATTTGGTCGATTGGAATAAGACTGTTCTCTCGCAATCGTAAAGTAATCTGGCTCCCATAGAAGGGGACAATCGCATTTAGCATCTTCTCAACTGATTGGGACATTGGTTAGTATTATACGTGGAGCTACAGTAATGGCTGCGCCTCTGAGCTGTATGAAAAGTCTGAGGACATCTTCAGTAGCTCAGCGAAGCTTCCAGAATTCTCGTCAAATGCTCTCTACCATCCTCACCGGCAACATCCCCGACACCTGGAGCAAGATCCAACACACGCCGTTGTGGCAATGTTCCTTCTACAAGCATCGGTACGTCTGCCTTTGAATAACCAACGGCCTCGAGGCCCCTTGGCACACCAAGGCCATCCAAGAAGGACGCAATGGCTTCAAAAAGATGGCAGCCAACAGCGCTGTCCGGAATGGATGTTATGGACTGGTCGAGAAGAGTTGTCTGCTTGAAGACAGCAAGTGCCTGGCGGTGCCTGTCGGGGGAAGATGGCGCGGTAAATTGGAAAACGGCAGGGCCAGTGAGGGCGACGCTGATCCCATGGGGAATAATTGGATGGTCAACGTGATAGCCTGCATGTTGATATTTGGGACCTTTCTTGTTGAGCCCAGAAATCTGTGAACATGATGAGTATGAGCAGAGGTCAAAACCGCGAACTATGATCTTACAGGATAGCTCATGCCATGGCACAGGTGGACGCCAGCATTACCGAACCCGATACCTGCGAACGACGCAGCCAATCTATAAAGAAAACGATACGTGAGCCACCCTTGATATCAACGAGACATAGATTTACAGTAATTGGCGCCGCGCTTCAATATTGTCCTTGTCTTGGGCCACCTTGGGAAGGTACTTCACGGTTTGTTCCAAGGCCCATAAGGAAAAGATATCGGCAACTGGATTGCTGCCCTGATATGCCGGTCTGAGAATAGGATTTGCGGGTCTTGGCGAACGTTCCGTGTATCTGCAGCAGGCGGATTAGATTCGAGCGGTAAAGACGACAACCAAACGAACGGTATTGCGGTGAAACTCTCCAAACTATGGAAAAGTACATCAAGGCCTGCGCTAATATGCACTGCCGTGGGGCAGGATTCCGTGTTGAACGTGTCAATGACCCCAAGAGTGGGCTTCAACGCGCGACTGGCAATGCCAGTCTTGAAGGACCTAGAAGTGATATCAAGAATAGCAGTGCCTGTCGTTTCAGAGCCAGTCCCAGCAGTAGTCGGAACTGTATGACATACAGTCAGCTCCACGGAAGGTTAGCACACGTTGAACATACCCGCAATCAGAGGACGTAGGGGCTTTGAGATGGGCAGACCCTTCCCTATTGGAGCATTGATGAAATCGTACAGGTCTGCGTCGTTGTAGACAGTGAACCTTCGGAGACGTCAGTATAGCCATTGGATTCGAGGACGGGCATCGTACAGGTTGGCCGCTTTAGCGGTATCTATAACGCTACCACCGCCAACACTGTACGTAAACGTGAGTAAGAATAGCCACCCAGGGGGTTGAACGACTTACGCGAGGAAGTGAGAGAAATCATGTTGTCGTGACCAAGCAATTGCTTCTCGCCAGCTGTCCTCCGTTGGCTCTGTCACAACTCGGTCGAATATCTCAAAAGGTAAATCCTGCTGCGAGGAGAGCGACTCGATTGCCTCGAGTAGAAGTCAGGTTTGAATGCGTGACACATCAGCAGTGAATCAACGTGCCATCTTCATAGGGAGAAGATTGGCGACGTTGGAGTCTGTGAAAACAGCCACCTAAGATATTCCTCATATCAGTATCGAGCCACGTCCCGGAACACGGAACAAACTTTGGTTGCCTTCATGTTCTTCAAGTCCATGCCGACCTCACGGGTGACGCCATCCCCAAAGCGAAGGTTGGATGCGGCAACCTGTGTGAAAGGTTTACAGGACCGCAGCACTGAAATAAAGTATTAATGATACCTCAAAAGCATACTCCTTTTCAACTCTTTCGACTGGCGTTGCAAGTCTTCGAAACTGATTAGCAATTGCATGATTGCTGTGAGGTATATGGGATCCATGACAAGGGCAGTTGGAATGTTGGGAAGCGTTGATGAGCCGCAGAATGGCAGAGCGAGATGGGGTCATCGATGTGGCAGAATGGGGAATGAAATTACGTTGTGCTGGGGTAATTGGCAAAAAGAGTTACACGCGACCGGTTTGCCAACCACAACACTACCACAACCAACGAACTTGATCTAACTTCGCACGGTGAAGCTGAAGAGCTGTGAAGCTTTGAAGGTTGATTGATATATCACCTTGTCTGAAGACCATTCATGAATATGCATGAATGATTGTTCGGTTCTCAAAAATGATAGATCAAAAGTCCCACGAACCGAAAAGGACAAAGGTAGGTACAATAAATTAGACAGCTTCAGGGCTCAGGCTCTCTTCAGGCCCCGGCTTGGATTCACCTCCGCCCTCATTCTACGCTCTTTTCTCCTTTCGTTCGTTTCTCTTTATTCTGGGCAATGAAACCCGTCATTCTTTCGTTCGCTTTCGCTCTTTTATCTGCCACCGTCCTTGCTGTCAAGTTCCCAGCGAGGAAGTCCAGTAGACGTTCCCTCTCCCCCAGGTCCGGGTCCTCAGGCATATCATCCACCTATAGCCCCCACCTCTTGGCCTCGTCCTCCACTTCTTTGCCAAGTGATGCGTTTCTCAGGTGTGTGCCGAATTCTGGTTTCTAGAAAGGCTCTGTCCACTGAGAGCTTGCTCCAAGCACCGTCGATGACATGATTTATATTGCCAATGTGCGTTTTATATTCATTCGCCGGACTTGTTCGTTAACTCGCAGTGTAGGTCACTCTCGGAGGCGTCGGTGCGTGTCCCCTTTCTGATTTCAGAGCGATTCGTTTCATCCACGGATAGAGTATTCTTTGCAAATGGACACGGGCTCATCTGACCTTTGGATAATGGGGCCAACATCACCACTACCCAACTCGAATCAGACGGTGGGTGTTTGCTTGAACTTTCCTGCATGGCATCTGACAAGATGGTTAGTCAACGACATATAATCTGACGGTGTGCCTCGGTCTCTCCCTTTCCCGGGTGATCTCAGCTTACCTGACGTTCGCAGTATGGCATCGGGTGGGCTTATGGCCACATATCCTACTCTACCGTAGAATGTTCTGGGTATCTTTTCCCCTCTGTATGATCCACGATGGGCTCTGAAAACATTTTCTTTCAGCATATCCGTCCCAAATCAAGCATTTCTTGACGTGTCCAGCGCTCAGAACCCCGCCATCTCCTACGGTACGGGTGGCATCATAGGCCTAGGCTTCACCTCCCTCTCTACTATCGATGCCCTCGTCAACAAGACGGGTTCATCGTCGGGACGCAGCCTTCTGTACAACCTTTTTCTCGACAACCCCAACGAGCCCAACTTCATAGCATTCTCTTTGCAAAGATCGTCCGACCCTACTGCTGATGTTCAAGGGACATTTCTTATCGGCGAAGTCGATCCCGAGTACGCTGCGGTCAACCAAACTTCACCGATCCCCACCTTCCCCGTGACCAACCCTACACGCTGGACCGTTCTGCTGGACGCTATTTTGGTTGGAGATGGAGAAACAATCATTTCTATGACTACCAGCGTCCCAAGTGCGCCCTCAAACAGAGCAGTTGCATTACTGGATAGTGGAACGTCCTACAGGTGTGTTAACATGACCTCACGGTTAGGCTCATGATTCAGAGCATTTAATAGTTACGCGCCGCCGGAGGTGTGCAGCGCGATTTATGGTAATATCGCTGGGGCACAACTGGATCCACAAAGCGGTCTATGGATAATTCCGTGCAAGACCGAGTTTGACCTCGCCGTGCAGATCAAGTAAGGGTCATATGGTTGTCGTGTTATTGTACAATCTCACGATTTCCTCAGTGGCCAGGTCTTTCCCCTGCATCCCCTCGACATGGTCCCGACAAGCGCATCCTATCCAGGCACTTGCGTGGGCTCCTTCGTTCCCAAAGATATCTCATCTATAGCCGCCGGTAACTTGTAGGTCCTTCTCTCAAGCAGATCTAGGATCATCACTGAGCACAATGTGTTGAACCGCCAGCGATATGATTATTGGCGACAATGTCCTCCGTTCTGTGTATTCTATCTATGACTTTGGTGATTTTGATTCGTCGGGGACAATGGGGAACCCATATGTCAAATTTCTTTCCCTCGTCGACCCGGATGCAGCGTCCAAGGACTTCGCATCTGTTCGAGGCACTGTCGCCCGCACGAATATTACGTATAATGCAGCAAACTCGACGGCAGCGGCTGCTGGTGAAACAACGGCCTCCCTCTCGGACGACATCACAAGTACGCTGAACAAGATCAACATGTATTTCCCCATCATGTTGGCGGTTCTCGGGCTGAACGCCCTTGTCATCCTCCTACTCGCCATTGCTGTCTTTATCTATCTATGGCGTCGTCGGAGTGCATCATCTGCGGCATTGAAGCGAAGGACGGCTCGGCGGCTCACGCCGATGCCCCTAGAGACGCTATCCGCGGACACGTTCTTCCCGCCGCCTGATGTGCTGCCGCGACGTTCACCGCATGCCTATCAACCGGTCTCGGTGGCACTCACCGAAGACACGTTTGTCCAGCCTTCCCCCCCCTTCCACTACGATGGGAACGGTGGATTTAACGACCGCCCCAAGTCTGTTACATAAGTTCTGGGGCATTGTGCTATACAATACAGTAGCAGTAGACTGCCTAGGCCTAACAGGTCAGTGTCTGGTCTGGTTGGTAATACACAGGTCGCTATATCACACATTCTTTGCACTGCCTTGCTCAGTTGTAAGTGTACGGTACATCTATGGACCACAGGCTGCCCCTTACTAGACGCATCGCCCACTAATGCGATCGCACATACACCATGTTGATATTTCACACATCGGACTCACACGTACTATTGGACATGATTTCCGTATTCTCGGACCAAAAATATACACTAGTTTTCTTGGGGTAATCGCATTCCTGGATCTTGTGGCACGATTCCAATTTGGTCGCAAATCGCAGAACGACAATTGATAATAACAATAAGACTCTCTTGCCCTGTCGGAGTGGCGGCGTGGTGAAACTGATCACAAGAGTTTGCTAGGGCTGGTAAAGTAGTATGATACGCTTAGACGTGATTAATACCTACAGTACATCCGATCAGGGTAGACACGTTCATTTGGGTTGTTTTCCTTTTTCCAAAAACGATTCGGCCCGTCTTCGGAGATCCGACCATACCTCGGGCTTGCGTTGCCCAAGTTCTGCATCATCACCACCACCACCATCATTCTCCTGATCAGGAGGAAGAGACGGAGAAACCGTTCGGAGCACCTGGACGATGCAGAGTGCAAGCGAAACGTGTGCCTTCTTCTCCGGCGGTTCCAATCGTTCGATAGCCGATGTCGACTCCCAAACGTCGAGAACGGAGCCGTACGCGCCCAAGAGCTCGAGGCATCGCCGCTTTTCCTCCCGGGGCGCAACGATCGCGAGTTTGAGGAGGTACAGCCAGGCCTTGACGGGCATGGACCCGCGCATGGGGCCCTTCAGCATCGCGCTGGCTATCCGCAGCCCCGACTTCGCGTCTTCGCAGCGGTAGCAGAGCTCGAGCGCGTACACGACCATACCCTTGGACCGCGCCATCTTTTCGTCCTGACCCTGCGCGACCATCCACTCCACCCACTCTGCCGCGTTTTCCGCGCGTGCGGACGAGGTAGAGCCCTCCTTGGCGAGGAGGAGGTGCGCCCGGACTAGTCTGTGCAGGTGCCACGGGTCGAGGATGGCTCGTTGCTCGCCCGAGGACATCACGCTCTGCGCGTAGTGCACGGCCTTGTCCAGGCGGCCGGCTGCAATGCAGCCGTCGAGGGTCTCGCTGAATATCCACGTCGTTAGCGCCACTTTGGGCGGCGTCCAGGGGGAGGGCGAAGGTGGTCGGTCCTCGCCTAGTCGGGGAAGCCCGCAGACGTCGTGCAGGATGTCGAACATGAGCTCGTGATCGTCTGGCTCTCCGCGCGAGAGAACTTTGATGATGGCGTCGACAGAGCGCGGCTCGATGTGGTCTTGTAGCCCCCTTTCGAGGCTGCGCATGTGCCGCCGCCAAACGTACTTTGCATCGGACACTGACCGCGCGATGACCTCCGGTTCGGTGTCCGGCAGGTCCACCCGGTCGGCCAGGACACACAAGAGGGAGCTGTAAACTTTTGGGTGGGGCGCTAGCGGGCCTTCGGTGTCCAGCTCGTGGAAGACGTCAAAGGCCTTTTGGTACTTGCCAGCCTTCCCGAGGATAGAGATGTAAAGAGAGATAGGGTATAGGACGAATGAGGCGCCGGCGGTATCGTGCTCCAGGGTTTGAGGCTTCTCGATGTGCTGTTTTAGTTGCGCGTACACGGAGTGCACAGATGCGAGCTGCTTTGAGAACTTTTCCCAATCCTCAACGGCGGCATAACCGTTCATCATTGTGGCATATGTCCTGACGTTCGGCACGAAACCGCGACGTTTCATCTGTACAACATGACCAGCCAGCTGACTTAGCACCAATCCAAAAGTAAACAAAGGGGGGGCATATGACGGAAGTGGCATGATGAATGATGAGTGGGACATACATCCGTGAAGACACTGTACGCAAGCTTGTATTTCCCGGCGTCCATGCATTGTTGGATGAGCGTGTTCCACACCTTGACATTTTGGGCGTTCCGTGGAGCGCTTCGGAGCGTGGTGACAGCAAGGTCCACATTGCCGCTCTGGCAAAGCGTGATAAGTCGCCTGGAAAGTTCATAAGGTTGCAACAGCGAGCGCTTCTGCTTTTCGTGCGATGGAGCAAATGACCCGGGACGACGTGGAGCCGCTGCTACCAGTGAGGGCTTGGCAGATTGCACGGGTTTAGTGGCCGCCGGGGGTGCTTCTGTATTCGTTGCTCTTGTTGACGATGGTGACCGTGATGACCGTGATGTCGATCCTGCGATAGAGCGTGGTTGTTTCTCGCTGCCCGAGTCGAGAGTGGCGGACGGGCTAGTCGTCGTCGACAACGAACGCACTACGCTGGGTCCCTGCCAACGCGAGGAGGCCCGGGAGGACGCGAGTGCGAGTGTCGCAAAGGTGCGACATGCCAGCAGACGCATTGACGCGGGTCCGAGTCAACGCACGCGGGAACGGGAACTCCGGGAGAAGGATAGTAGGATGGATCTAGAGCGAGGCAACATCCGCAGCAATCGCGCCGCAGAGGCGAGGTCAGCGCGAGGTTTAGATTGAATTGAACGGTGGTGTTTTGGCACTGACTGAAGCCCCCCAATCTTTTACTTCGATTGATTGCTCGATAACTCCACAGGGAAGCTCCACCTGATCCACTTGTCCTTACGGTGTTGAGTATAAAGGTGACCCACCGTCGGGGTTGATGCTAGACACGCGCTACTGTATGCGTATGTGCCAACTCAAAAATGATGACACTCTTCAAGCTGCCCGCGCTCATCGGACCAACCCTCATCGCCGTCTTCCTCACGACCCTGGTGCACGCTCACCCTATCTGGAACATCTTCAATACTAGAAACTCCATCGATTCCCTCGTCACAGGCTCTAGCGTCCTCCTTGCAGGAGGCGTAAAGTTTGGCGTCCCATATTATCTTACCACGCCATCACCTCCAGGTACGAGCGCTCTATGGGACGGATGTGTCATGAACCCCGTCTCACACGAGGCCTGCAGGCTCGACTGGAAACCTCACGGTATCTTTTCTATCCAGCCGGGATGAAGCTCCGTTGTTCTTAGTGCACAGTGGTTATCTCTTTCATTACACGAACGATTCGGACATCTTCCATGTCAACGTCTTGAATGTCACCGGAAATGTAGAGGAACCGCTACCTTACAAGTTGACCCTGGAAAATAAGCATGATGGCCTCCTGGACGCCACGTGGCGCTGGAGAGGGGCATTTTTGCACGTCGACCACGGTCAAAAGACAAACAATGGCCTGTATTACATGTGCTTATCCAGAGATGGAGGAGAGGGGGTCTACACATCTTTTGACCTGTAAGTGCAAGTCGCTCATGTGTCATCGAGAACAGGGGAAGTTAACGTCAGAAAGTATATCGCCGCCTAAAGGGTGCAAAATAGTTACACTCCATAGCTTCGGTACGGCTGCTAGCCAGCCGAAGCAACGCCCATTATTTGCATAGTTGGTTAGTCTTTCATCTCCAATGAATCCAGTTAGCTATTGGCAGACAGTCCGACGGATTCATCCCCGAGTTGAATGATCGCATTTCACCGTCTACGGTTATATATCACTTAGACAGGCTGAGATCTACACGCCGAGCCAAAAAGGTGGCAAAGAACAAAGTGACGAAAGCGATGGAAACAACCTTGGGCTTCTGTAAATGCGCCAATAGCGGAACTTTATATGTGACCTACGCCAAACCTGTCAGCGGCGTTCAGATCACCGTCCGTGCAACGACTCACGTAGATCAGTCCGCTGTGCTTATCGGTCAAATTCTCGAATGATAACGTGACGGCGGGGCGCCCAATAGAATCGAGATATGTGATGTGCGTGGAGCGTTGTTGGGTAATCGGAGCGAAAGGAGGGAAGACCTTGATGTCACTGTGAGACCCTGTTCAGCACAACCACACACGGACAACACTTCCAAGTTCACGCCAGCTTACGTTGCACCTTCCGGCAATATTATCTTCACTTCTGCCTCATTGACAACGGCGCCCGGGATGACGGTTTGAACCGGAATGCCAATGACATACGTTCCACTGCTGGCGTCGTACCCAGCCGAATCTGCAAGGGGTGAATCCCACCCAATGGTAAACGAGTAGTTCCAACCACCCATGAGGGGATACCGTGGGCGCAATTCCAGTGTACTGTATTGCTTGCTTTCCACGGCTTTGGGCACAGATGGCGCTGCACGCAAACGTGACGTGGACACATTGCCATTCAGGTCATAGTAGTATGCGGAATGAATACCCGGAGGAAGGTGGAGGGTCAGAGAAGGAATGATGTGTGGCGGCATACGATTGTAAAAAGATTGGCTTTGGTGCACGAGGCGTGAAAAGTGCCCTTTGAGCCTATCAATAACGTTAGAGCGGTGTGGATGCAAATAGGTCCGGGGCGTACTCAGGCCCGGCGTTGCGTAAGGCAATGTCGTTCTGAATGTTCAGGTTAGCACCCCAGTGGCTGATCTCAGCCGAACGCTTCAGGGACATAATCTCCACCACAGGGGCGGCAAATGAGTAATGGATCAAGATGGGCTTCTGGTGCTCCTTGATAAATGCTGCGGACGCAGATGGCGGAATGTTGTTAAAGGGGCCATAGGTGATCGTCGCACCTGATTTTGTAGCGATGTTATCAGTCGTGAACACGTCCAAGCCCTCGGGGGTGGTGTACGAGATGATACGAGGTGGTGGCGCACTGAGGCCGTGTTCAATATTGCGCCATGCAAGACACGTACGTTTAGTTAACACGCACCGAACTTTAATCCTTTGCGTCGCGGTCTTGTACGGACTAAGCACGAGCAGGTCACCCTCATACTTGAGCGCTTGGTCACTCTCCTGGCCAACCTGTGGGGGCCAAGGGTAGGTGGTGTGCGTATGAACGGTCTCCACGACAAGGTTGACCGTGCTATTGACACTCAGAGATTGTGGAAGGCTGACGGTGTACGAGTAGGTGCCGCTGTGGGGGACGAAGGACGCGTCAATATAGGTTTTGTGGAGGAGTGCGTCGAGGACTCACTCTTGTGGGTCGAGTAGACCAGGCTTGACTTGCAAAGGATTACTCTGACCCTTGACCTTTGCCTCGAACCAGCTCACCGAAGCTGCTTCTTTCTCTCCGAGGCTGACGACGTATTGCTGCGCGTCATCATTTAGTGCTCGGATAGCGTACGTTGTCGTGACGGAGACGAGGGAACCACCAAGGTCGACGGTGCGCACAATGGCAGTATTTTCAAACGAATGAGAAGCGGCGGAGACAAGGGTACATGAAAGGCTGGCCAAGGCAAGAACTGGCAAATGAAGCCAGCTGCGCAGAGGCATTAATGGTTGAATTTTTGTGATTTGGGAGAATATGTGGGAGTGAGGGAAGATGATGGTGTAAGTTACTGTGAGTTGAGTGTCTACGTGTCTATTTTGAGGCATCGGCTACCACGTCCACATCGAGCTCGGGTTCCGCAGCGGTTTGTCTTCCCGCACGAGCCCCGCAGAAACTATTCGCCTCAATTTGCGAGCGCGCTCCTCTGCCAATAACTCGTTTCGTGTCTTTCCCTCCCTCAACACCACACTTAATCGCGAGTCCGGGTGCACGCGAATACCATATTTACTACGCCCTTTGATTTCCAATCGCTTATGTTGCCTTGATCCCTTGGTCACCCAGGCTTCAGCTTTATAGCAAAAGGACAACCACACATCAGGACACCGCGAAAAAAAAGAGGTGATGGAAATTGAATTTGCCGTACCGACGACCATCTTCTTGGGGTCGATGCCTTTTAACATCGCGTGCGACTTGGCAACGACGAGCATGTTTCGAATGCGCTTGCTCGCTCGTTTCTCGCTGAACGTCATTTGCAATATGGCAGAGTCTATAGGCTTTCCGGAAAGTTGACGACCGAGTTTGTTGAGTTTCCTGTGCGAGATTTTGAAATTCGCCGTAGAGTACTTGTGCTGTGCGGGTGTCTAAGAGTAAGTGGGGTTCGCGTTCAAAAAAAAAAAACGCGTTTTCGCGTACATGATCGCTCTGTCTCGACAAGCCCGCAGATGGCGTCGAGTCCTTTTGTTGAGATTTTTCTTCCTCCGAAACGACAGTGTCAAAGATGCTTTGGCTGTCGTCCTGAGCCTTGGTCCGTTTCGCGGTATCTATTTCGCGACTCGACCGCTGCTGTCGTAAACCCGGACTCACAGCAGCCCGGAACCACTCGAACGGATTTGTTCCAAACGAAGCACTACCGATACGTCGACAGTGAGCCTCCGAAGGAAGTGAATGTCCGCTGAGGGTGGGAACTCACTGTCTGCGCGGTCCAGACAACAATAAGTGCGATATTGAAGCACTACGATGGAAAGAGACAACACGACCTAGCATTGCTGTTGGTAGATAGTTACAAGAGGCGAATATAAGTGCGTACCTGCAAGACGTTGCATGACCATCGACACAGAGGAATGGTGAACAGCCCAAGCCTGATGCCGGAGAAATCCGAAAGCGCGCCAAGAGACACGACTGCTTCTCGTCTGGTCTAAACACAACAGCTCTAGCCATCCGAGCAAGGCAGTCATCACTCATGCTTTTCCTCGGAGGCATATTTTACATCGGCTTGCTCCTCATAAATGCCGTAGCAGTCCTCAGTGAGGACCGTTTCCTCGCTCGCAGTGCGTGTCTATTCGTCGTCCCACACCCTCACACCTGTAGACACGACCTTCTACCTTTGCAGTCGGATGGTCGTCCGTTCCTCCACCAAACAATGTCGGGTTTCAACAAAATTATGACCAAGGCAGTGGATATGGGAACCCTGCGCAGGACGTTGGCGTGAAGGGCAGACTTATCAACCTCATAAGTGCAGTGCGAACCGTCATGCGAAGTACGTGTTGTCACCATTCCTTGCATTTTAGACAAGGCGGGCTGACTCCCCCGGTAGTACCACTCATAGGCATAAACATCGTAGTCATCATATACGAGCTCATACTTGGCAAATAATCAAATGAGAAGCCCTTCTTTCAGATTGACGGTCCCACTTATTTCGATGCCATTCAATGTCCATTTAACTCCTGATACGCCGCTTCAATCTGGTCTATGAAATCTTTGATTTCGTGACCATTCTGCTTCTGGATCAGCTCAAGCCCCATTGTGAGCGTGAGGGTGACCTCTGACCTCACAATCCTTCCATGTCCCATCGTGGGCACAAACCTTTTTTCCGTTGATGAGAATGGTGCAGCTTTTACTATGAGGTTACCGCATGAACATCAGTGGGAGCGGAAGGGGTGAGGTGGAGGCGCACGTAATCCCGAGAGAGTGGGCGAGATGGACGCTATTGCGAAGCAGCCGTACTCCCTCTTCTCCCGTCCCGCTGCCATCTGGGCCTGCACACTGTCCGATTTCGCTACCGTTCCATTCGATCTTTGCGGTGTGAGCACACTTCAGTGCTACGTCCGATCTTCCTATGTTGTCTCGACCCTGGTAATCTTGACACATGACAAATTCCCACCATGTCTTCATTGGCGTGTACCTTGCGACGCACAGTTGTTGTACGTTTCCGGCACATTCACCGCGACCATGCATACAAGTCACGCCGAATTCTGGATCTGACCCATTGACCCTGTTGTGAAAGGGTTAGCCGATAAGCTCGGCTCGATTAGTGAGCGTGTATGTGCTCGCGTCATACGTAGCGACATATGCGAGTGAAAGTTCAATCTTTTCGGCGACTCTGGGAATAACTTTATCGAAGAGCGTCTCACAAAGGAGAGCGTCTGGACACTGTGACATAACGCCCAAAATCACAGGTACCCGAAGGGCGTCTATCGACCATGATTGTTGTGCGACTTTAGGAGTGGCGAATACGGTTGCGAGGTACAGTGTCAAGGCCGTCGGGATGGTCGTTAGGAACATCACCGTCGAGGACGTTGCAATCGGCGGGGTGGCAGTTGTCGGTTGTCAAAGGGGGGATGGCGAGGACAAGTCGTTTCATGGTTGCGTCATTTGCGCGCCAGGGGCCCCACGTGTTCTCCGGCTCTGACTCTGAATCACCCAAGTTGCCCGAGCGCGCTTTAAGTGATATCGCCTCAAACTCGAGCGCTGAGCTGAGTTATCTCAGATGTCCACATCAGTTGAATAGACAAAAAGTAGGCTATGCTATCGCCGATTTTGAGCCTCATCCCACCACTTCCGGCCATCCTCCTCAGATCGTGGCGGTTCAAAGTACCTGCATCGAGCGGCGAACGCTGGTATGAAACGAGAAAACGCATCATCAGCTAATTGTGCACCCCTACGGAAATAACCCCGCAGTGGCGGAGGCCCTGACCATCAATGGAACGTCGCCGAATAATCTTCTCGATCGTGAGCTCGGTACGCACTTGCCGATACTGCGAGGGACGACGGCGTTATTGTTCAGCGTAACGAAACCCCATCATATCTCACCTTGGCGTCGTCCGTCACACTGGCGGACAAAGATGGACGGGTATCCCGGGACTCGGCAAGGTGATCCGATGTGTCACGGTCGTCTAGGACTTGGACGCAATAGTCGATGATTTCAGTTCGACGTTTCCAGTTGGCTTTCTCATCCATGGAATGGACGCAAATGAAGAAGAAAATATCAAGGCCCTTTCCCGCGTGATAATAGGGTTTTGGTTCAGCGCGCACCCATTAGTTCCTTCCATAGATGCGCACATGCTTGTTCTTGGACCGTTCCTTTCCCAGTCGCACCCATACGATCACGATCACGGAACTGGGCGGTGGTCCGGTTGATCCTCATCGTAACAGCGTCGTCCAGCTTCCGGTACTCCTTGAGGAGCTCTAATATGATAATATGTGCATCGGATTCACGTCTTGAGAACCATTAACCGGAACTCGAGGAGTGGCGGAGCGGGCGGATCAGAAAGGGTTTGAAAGAAGAACGAACCTTTGAAGAGCGAGAGATTGTGGCAGGTGGCAGGAGAAACATGCACCAGCTGCGAAGATTGAGAGGAGGGCGACTGGACCGCCAGGCTACCCAGGGCAGGCATACGTGGAGACATTAGTGAAACCAGGGTCTGGGATGGAGGACAGACGTCTGCCGTGAATTGGCGCTCAGGAACCTCGGTATTAGCAGGATTTCGACGAATGCGGTAGTCGGCTCTTTGTTGTTCTTGTTCTCTTTGTTGATGATGATGAATGATTATGATGGATTAGGTCCGGTTGGGTGCCAGTGATGATGGGAAACGAAGTCCGTCCCTTGCCTGCTTTGCTTGTCATGTCCAAATCCGTTGCTACGGGACCAATTGCTTACGGGAAGCTGGCGCTACGGTTTACATTATACATGCCGATCACCCGGACGCCAACGTAAGGTGCCCAGCCGACCATTATCCCGGATCGGGACTTTTTGTTTTCCGGGTTGCACGACTGTCCATGACCGTATGACCGTATGACTGTCGTGATGCACACAAGACGCCACCAAACGCCCAAGGGTGCGGCCGGAAGCTCCTTTATGGGGGTGAGCCATAGAATTGTTGCGGCGCAGTTGCCTCATGCCCAGAGGATCACTCCAGTTGGCAAGATTCCCGCACAATTAATGCCCTGCCGCGTGGCGCTCTATCCCCAACGATGGTCGCTTTATCTGATGGGTGGCGACAAAGTTTCGCGCCGCAAACAAAGGGCAAAGAATGGTCTAATTGGGGCCGATCGACCAACGACCAATAGTCTGGTGGCGCCGGTTATCATAACCATTGTCCCGGTTCCGCACGACCCAGGAGACGGCACTTCGTCTCATGGGTCCAATATCACATCCCTTCCCACTAGCACACATTCCTTAAAGAGTATATCAAATCATGCTAAGGCCCATTCCGAATTATGAAACAAACTAAACGATGACAGATAGCGGGTATGAGAAAAAAGGAAACATGAAGCATGAATTACATGATCGTAGTCATCAACAATCTCTGGAAGTCGCCACTTTCCATGGCTCGAGAGATTCATGAACAGATTGTCCCTGAGTAGACTCCTCAGACCTGAATTTCTTCTTGCTCTCTCCTGGACGGTAACCATGAGCCCGTAACATGTGCTTGTGCCGCTTGGAGGGGTCCTTGAAACGCTCGCCACAGAATTCACACCCATGAGGGGACGCGCCAGTACTACATTTTTTCAATCAGAAATGTGCGGAATAAAGAACAAGAAAGAAAGCTTACTGAGTGTTAAGATGACAGCCCGCCACATTGGATCGTTGAGTGAAGGTTTTCTCGCACCACGTACATTGAAACCTCCTGCAAAGGGCGTTAATGGACAAAGAGTGAACCAAATTTAGTCAGCACGCACTTGATGCAAAGGTGCGTTGCCTCAATGTGTCGCTTGACCAAGTGCTTTTTGGAAGAGTAGTCGCATGGCACGGGGCTGCCATTCTTCATAGTTTGCCATGTGCAGCGCCATGGTGCCTTACTCCCATCGGGGCATTGTTCAACATGTCTGAGCCACTCCCTCGTATCATACTTGACGGGGAGCTCGACGACCTCGAGCTTGACGCCAGATGGAGAGAAATATTCACGGTCGGGGCCTTTTTCAAAGCTTTTCTCGGACTTGGGCTTGGTAGATGATCCCCTTCGCTCCTTTCTTTCGCTCGCCTCAGGTGCATCCGAATCCGATGTCCCGACGTCGTCCGAATCATCTCGGACTGAGAGTCGGTCCTTTCCCATTCCGGGAACAATATTGGCATACGAATGCCTGCTACTGTCATCCTCGGAATCGTCGTCATCGGATTGCCTAGACTAGAGGTTGGTAACGAGATGAACGTTTCGGTCGATGGGACTAACTCAAGGTACTCAGGACGGGGTCTCTTTCTACTTCCAGACGAGACTGGAGAGACAGTCTGATCTCTCACAGCAGTTGGGACAAGTGGTCGTGGTCGTGGAGGTGGCGGCGGCGGTAGTGGCGTCCTGCATAGAAAGTTAACTTCTCCCCCACTGTCCTCCCTTAGTATACACGGGAAATACGCACACAAATGTCTCCACTTCCCTGGACATGCGCTCCTCGACTGTGCCTCGAGACCCATATGGCCGTGAGGACGCGAATGACTTTCGTACATGGCGGTCATCCCCATGAAGAAACGACGATGACATGCGCCGTCTAGCAATCTTCGGGTAAGGTGACGACGATTCTCCGCAGTCACGATTCCTGTGGTCACGTCCACTAGAGTGCAAGACCGAGAGGAAATAAGAGCCGACCTTTTGTTGTTCCCCACCCTGCGTAATTCGTCCAAAGCCAGAATCTTTGATTGTCCATCGACAGAAGTACCGGCATGGCGTTCCAGAACTAGACCCGACCTAGTACTGAAGGCAGGCGATGAGAGTGGGCTTTGGCGTGTCCAGGGAGTCCATACCGGGTTGTAGCAGATCTAATAGCTCTCCGGCTTGCGTCTTCCCTAGCGATCTCATGTGTGGCATCGATACGACATGGCTGACGAGGCTCAATGTCTGTCTCGATACCCTCATTTCTGAGGAACTCTCGCAGATGAGGCAACGACTGGACAGGGCGTGGATAGATGGTGTCGCGGTGGGGATAGCGAGGCCTGTAATGTGGACACAGATGAGTGTCTCGTCCACGCAGCCACTTGTCAATGGACTCACGGGCTGACGTGGGTATTAGAGGATATAGAAGTATCGCTGGACGCTGGAGAGGGGGGGTGTTGGTAGGATTGGCATTCCAAGCGGTGGGGCATGATGAAGAAGAGACGCACAAAGGAGAAGGACCAATAACGCATTTTAAGTGAACTAAGCGGTATAAACATCCGCCGCCAAAGAAATGATATACGGTACTAGATGGAATCGGTTAGTAGCCGATCGCGTGGCCAATTGTCTCGCCAATTACCGGATGAATCGGGGGGGGCGGAGGCTGGTATCCGGTTTGTGGCGAGACAATCAATTGGAGCGCTTGATGGCGCGAAGCGGAGATGTGAAGAACCAGGGCGTAGTCCCCAAAGCCCAAAAACAAAAACGTGAACGGGAGACAGGCACCAACCTTGCAAAAATGCCGTTGAAGGGTCAACAAGGCAGTGACTGCGATCACATGGGCGCCCATAACGGATTAGCGCGTGTCGACGAGTTGAGGAGACAGGTGGCGAGGGCAATTGATTACGTGGGAAAACACACGTGCCCGATGTCGCCGAGGGCCCGAGAAACGGCTCACATCTTTGCGTTTGGGTCCATCCTTTGTTGGACATTTCACCAAATTTGAGCATATGCATATGGCGTCAGAAGTCGAGGTGGTACGTTGGTATACGAAATAACTTTGTTTTCAGCTCCGCTTGTAGGTGAAAGTGTGTGGCCCCAATAACTTCTGCGGTAGACAGTTGCGTAACCAAAACAAAGTACTCCTAATCTGTGGAAATGGGCCAGCCACACAAGGGGTACTCTCATGCCAAGTTTTGAGTCTTCAAGGGATCCCCGGAGAAGGCCGCCGCGCTCCAGTCTTCCACCTCCTGTGACTGTGAGCTTGGGATTTGATTTTCACCGCCACCGGATGATGATGATGATGCGAATACAGATGCGGGAAGAGATTTTGTTTGACCAAATGCCCGGGGTGTCCGACGGAGAGGCTTTATCGGGCGTGAGCATGCAAGGTCACTGGTTGTGATTACAGAGGTATTTTGCGTCCCAGTGGAATCGTGCACGGTGGTGTCACGGTCGGAATGTTCATCACGCTCGTCGACGGTTGATTCCATGCGAACGCGTTTTCTATCGGAGGGCGCACGAATGGAAGATGGAAACCGGGAATAGACGGCATGCAGGGTATCATTAGAAGAGCGAAAGATCGCCGTATCGTTAATCGGGTCTTGTTTGTCTGATTGCACAGATGCGGGGGAGAATCGATGGGTGGCGTAACCGTCCGAAACACCTGCGATAAGAGATGTGAAGCAAGAGTTGGGGGAATAAGATTGCTGTGCTCACTCCTCCTTATCCGACTTCCAATATTTTGCAGACGTGCATTGAGATCTGGGGAGATGCTGTGTATCTGATTGAGTAACAGTAAAGGTAAAGGAGATTGATCGAGGGAGAGAGCTCACAGGTCAGAGGCAGAAGACTGGAAAGAGGCGTCGCTGGCTGTCCGAGCATCCTGTGTCAGTCGGCGTTTTGGGAGGAGCTGGTCGTGATGAATAATATCATCATGGTCTTGCTGTTGATACATGTCACAGGTTTGTATGCGCCTAAGAGGGAACGGGAACAAAGACAAAAGCCGGACCGGTAATAGCCGAGACGGCAAAACAACGCCGACGGGACGGGGTGAAACAGAAGCGAGAAAGGTGAGTGAGTGGAGAGAGGCTGAGAGAGGCAAAGGGGCGTGTCGTAGGCCCAGGCCGCCACTGCTAAACACATCCTTTGCAGCCGCTGCTGCGGGCGGTCGATTCGTTCACCTGCCGCCCCAGACATCAACAGTGGCCGTCATGATGCCCTTGCTAAACCTCCTCCTCTGGTCCTTCTATCTCTTACCTTTCCAGCAAGCCCATGCACAATCCATATCAACTTCCACTCCCGTGCCCCCTCTCCAGTGGATCAATCTCACAAACCTTCTTCAAGGGCCTTCAGCCCCTCCCCTCAAGGATGCTTCGATTGGCTATGATAACACCACCCGCACTCTCATCATCTTTGGAGGTGAATCTCAAGGCGGCATTCCGCAGCAGCAGACGTATCTGTCCGTCCTTCCTTTCTTGACCTTTTTCGTCTTGCTTAAACCTCCATCGATTTTTCTCCAGTCTCAATCTCGACACCCTCACCTGGACCACCCCCTCACCTCAAGGTGGAACGCCTACCGCACCACCGCCCCCAAGAAGCGCCGCCATCGGGGGTGGTGATTTTGCAGCAAGCTAGTATGTCCCTTTCTCTTTATCTGAAAACACATCCTCTTATATCCCCATTCTAAAGCCGTAGCGGCCATGTAGTTATCGGGGGTAAGGGAACTGACGGTCTACCTCTATCTGATGTCTGGGTGAGGCTATCCGTTGCGCTCGCCATCCATCAACCCACACTCACACGATTTTCCTAGGAATTTGATTATAATAACCAATTTTGGGCCCAGGTCAATATGTCATCAAGTCCTGTCACGCCTCCTTCCCTCCTGGGCGCAGTGGGCGGTATCGACCCGAACGTCCAGTTCAACCTCTCCGGGTTACTAGGGACAACCAACTCCTTCTATCTCATGGGTGGTGTCTCCAGTTCCGGGTCGCAACTTAGCCCCGTCCCTCTTTCCGACATCTGGCAACTTGACATCTCTGGGGCACTCTCATCTAACCTCGTGGATTCTCTTGTCGGGGTGTGGTCAAAAAAGTCAGCAGGTAACAACACTGCTGTATCAGGAGAAGGCGGTACCATTGTCAAGCAGCAATTAATAGCCTTTAGTGGTTGCATCGGTACACCAAATCCCAACCCTTCATGTGCCCAGCCATACTCCTATGTGACTGATGCCGGCACCGGACTCTCGGTATCACCTGCTGTCTGTGCCGTCCCTCGTATCGGCGCGGCGGTCGTGGCAAACCAGAATACGTTTTCTTCGAGCTTCAACTCCCAAGTCTTTGTTCTCCTTGGATCGTTTAACTCTTCTTTGTGGGATGATGGTGGTGGCCTCCAAAAAGGCGAGGTGGTGAGTCGAAACAAAATTTCCTTTCCTTCAAGTCACATTCACACGACTGGCTAGGATGTACTTGACATCAATGGTGGAGCATGGGCCCGTATCCTCCCTGCTGGTGACCCTGGCTCGACTGGCAATGTCGCGTTCCCACAACCTCGCAGCGGAGCAGCTTCGATATCATGGTCTTCGGGGCTTGTGGGCTCTTCGCGGGGCTCATATTCTGATTCAATAATTTTCGGTGGCCAAGACGATTCTGGCACCTATTTATCTGACATCTGGGTTCTTCGGGCGTACAGTGCATCTGTTACTCAGTCGGGTCAAGAATGGAGCGGTTTCGGCAACGGAGAGCTACAGACGGGCGCGGATGCGAATGGTGCAGGCGTCAACGTACAGTATATCTCTACATGCGCAACAGCGTTAGCCTCGGCGCCGCAAACGTCATCCCCAACAGGCTCGGGGCCCGGCTCTCCAACGGCCTCACCTCCCTCATCTTCTTCAACCCGTCCCCTTTCCGATCTGTCTAATCCATTCGACACCTCTATCACACACAAGTCATTGGCTCCGATTTCTCTGGCATTGCTTTTTCCGACCGTCATTCTGTATCGATTATCATTGCCGTCTACTTCCAGCTCCCCTTTACAGCTCTCATTTTTCCTTCGACGGGCGTCTGTATTGATGTTGATCGTCGCTTACGGTGCGGGTGTAGCTGGGTTGGTGTCCTCTTTTTTGTCCATCACTGCTTCAAGCAGCGGGTCCCTTTCCAGGAGGGCGACGTCATCTAATAAAGTCTTGAAGACGACTCATGGTCAAGCGGGACTTGCTTTGTTCATCGCCCTCTACGGACTCATTCCCCTCCTCTTCGCTGCCTACTATCTACGACGGCGATTGTTTGCGTCTCCGAGAGACATCGTGGGGAAAATCCGTGCAGAACGATCTCGCGCTGACTCATCCGACACAGCGGAGAAGCTAAATTCCTACAGAAATCCTGCAGACTCTAGCCAGCAAGGCATCGTACGTCCGCCTGCCTCTGCTTCGACCGCAGGATATACACCATCTCGAAAGCGCCTCGGGTTCTGGTTCCAGAGCAGAGAAGGACGGATGTCCAGTGAAAGTGCAACAGAATCTGAATCACCCGCCCCACACGCTTTTGAAGTTGTGAATCGGCCAGCTCGGACGCGTCATCCCAGCGCCGGAGGTGCGCCCAGTTTTTATGAACCCGCGTATAGGACGACCACGCCCCGCAACTTGAGCAATCTTAGCTGGCTCGAGCGTCGGCGGAGTGTGAATGCCATGGTACGTTTGAATGAGCGGGGTCAGGGACGCCTTGCTGACTTGAAACCTTATACTGTAGAGTGATCTGGATTACGTCTTGATGCAGATGAATAATCGGGGCCCTGCATCAACGCCCGCGACTACGACACATCTCAGCGCCCAAGCATTGTCGGATCCACCATCTGCAACAAAACTTCGACGCCCCGTGATCCCCACAAAAGAAGAAATCGCACTCCGTGTCCTCATGCACACACTAATTTTGGCGCTCTGCATCCTATCGCTAGTGGAGCTCTGGAAGCGAGCGCCTAAAGGACTCTTTGTCGCTTTCTTGATTTGGACGGTCCTGTTTTACGTCATTCTCGCTTTCCTTTCTTGGAATGGACGTCCCAGGTATTCTACCCTGACCGCTCTGATGTACAGTATTCGAGGGACCCGACGTCTCACCTCGGCCTCCATAGGCACGCCAAACGCTTCCCGTCCCATCTCCATGGCGGGCACGGACCAGACCCCCTTTCCTCAGGAGCCCCGCAGCCCTTATCTCCACCAGCAGTCATTCCACGCGGCTGGGGAGGACGATTTACACTCAGCGTCCTACGCAGGTCTGCGGTCCGAGCCAGAGGAGGCTGAATCGGAGGAAGATGAAGAGGCGCGACAGCGCCGGATCGAAGACGAGATAGGGCGCCGCGACGTTTCGATCGTCACTGTTCCGAAGCGCAAACTATGGATCGTCAACCCGTCGTGACACATCCTTTATCCAACCACCCACCCTTCATATTCACCTCATCCCGCGCTCCCCGGTCCCCCTATACCTGTAGCTCCACTCTTTGTAAGCTTTGCATATCAATGTCTTATCTCGTCGTGTTGTCGCTGTCGTGTCTCCTTATGTCGCATTGGATGTCCATCTAAACTTCTTCCCCCCTGCCCTCCTCCCAATACGGTCAAACCTTATTTCCTGGCATAGATACTTATCCGCGGACTCCCACCTACACATTATGCTGCTGTACTGTTTTCAAATGATATTAAAAAGAAACGATCTACTATGCCATGTCCGTCCGTGCCAGTAGCACGAAAAATGATGAAGTGTATGAGAATGGCAGCGTTTTGAATGCTGTAGTGGTGAGGATCCATGCAAAAAAAAGGTCAATTAATACTGCGGTGCCGTCAAGGATATTTGTTCAGGGCTGTCCCCCTACGATTTCATGTCGCCACCTATCCACTCGTCCGAACTTTGTCATATCCGGCGCGCCAGGCGGTGGGCTTGCAGAAGCTGGCGGGGGCATCATAGGCATCATTTGTGGCATCACTGGAGCGCCGAAAAAGGCAGAACCAATCATTGATGGTGGGGAGAACATTATGCTTTGTTGCATCTGCGCCTGTAACAACAATTGTTGTTGTTGTTGTTGTTGTTGTTGCTGTTGCAAGAACATGCTGTACTGAGTTCGACGTTGGTGTTCCGGGTGGAGGCCGAGCGGTCGATCATCGTCGTCCTCATCGTCCGCGTTCCCGAACTGCGATTGCGAAGATATGAAACGCGATACCCGCAAACCAAGCGGCTCATTGTCTTCGTCCTCGTCTTCGTCCTCGACGTGGCCGGGAGTCGCGGAGACGTTTAGATAGTTGGCCTTATCAGCGTCAGCGTCGACGGATGCGGCATACTTGGATTTCGTCAGCAATTGCGACAATGGCATCTCCTCGTCCGAGTCCGACTGTTCGGTAGAGGCGGGAAACCCAAGACGAGTCGCACGCTGGACGGCGCGGCTGACGGTGGCGGCGAGGGGCATGTCTTCTTCGCTATCGTCGTCATCTGCAGACTGGGTGGCCGATTGAACCGCGGGAGCCCGCCTGCGCGTACGCGTACGTTTGGGATATCGCGGCCCAACACCGGTCGTACGAACTGGCCCGTCCACCTCCTTGCCTGATTCCCCGGAGTGCCAGCCGTCGGCATTAGCTTTTGGCGAAGGTCGCCGCGGTGTGTCCACATCACTTGGTTCACTACTGCTCTCCGTTTCACCATCGCCCGGGGGTGGGGGTGCCGTTCTTGCGATGGGCCTTTGGATGACAGACGGCGCGGGGACCTCTACAGGTGTTCTCGGTTCCGGTTCTTCGACATGGACATCCTGGAGTATTCCCTTCTCCTTCTCCTTCCTCTTTCCTTTCTTTTTGGATTTCTTTTCCGCCTGCTTCGCCTCGGCAGCTTCTTGCCTCCTCTGTTCCTCTGCCTCCTGAGCTTCAATTTCCTTGAGTTTCGCCATCTCACGCTCCCACAGTGTGTCAGTACCAAAGACTGACCGTATGGCTTTGCGGCCACCACTCAGCGAAGTCTGTAATTCCGGTGAACGATCTTCGTCAAAATTAAGAAGGGGCTTCCCGCCAAGTGAACCGCTCCGAGAAAGACGTGCGTCCGATCCTGCCAATAAAATTTGCGACGAAGGGCGCTGGTTCAGTGAGGACGGGTCAATAAGTGTGCTGGGACGCTGCGTTTGGCTGCGCGCCATCATGGAAGGGCGATCATCACCAGTGAATACCCTGGCGGATGGCGAGCCGTATGAGGGCCAAAGGCGCTCGAGAGCAAGACCTGAGGAACGTACCTTTGTTTACTGCGCATTACGGCTTTGCGGTGTTCTAGTTCATCGACAAGGCTACGTCCATATAACTTTCCAGGAGGCCGGCTGTCCGGTTCATCTACGACCACTGTAACGGGCCGAGCAGGTTCCTCCTCTGGGACATCTTCGATGATCTGTTCACCGTCTTCCGTGGCACGGCGCATACCAACGTCGATATCCGCGTAAGAGACATCACGCTGCCCCCCTACCATGAGAGTGTTTCTGAATGTTAACTGTGAGAGGGTGAGGCTGGCACGTGGATTGGGCGTAAATGAGTTGGACGCTATCGGCACTGTTGAACCCGGGGCGTTGCCAAGGAGTCCCCCAGAGGACAAACGGTGACCAGAGTTTGAGCGTGCTCCATGTGGGAGAGGAGGTCCATCCGTCGAAATCTCAAAGCCTTCCCTCCCTACTGGAGCTGGAGCGGCGGTAACGACGTTCTGGGCCTGTAGCGGGCTGGGCATGACAAGGAGCTTAGGGCGCATAAGTTCTAGGGTCGAATAAGGCCTCTCTCGAACGGTCTGGCGTCGGCCTGGGAATCCGCTCACGATTGAAGCGCCGTCGTTATCACGTAACATGGACGCATTCGAGTACGTTCTCGCGTGAATAGTATCAAGACGTGAAGACGGTGTCAAGGGTCGCGAGGAATCATCCTCTGCGAACATGTCTCGGGAACCAATTGACCCCATGGTGCCGACGGACATGGTTCGGGCGCGAGCTTTTGGGTCGAAACGCGACGCGTGACTAGGCGGGGGAGGCTCTAGTGCAAACGGATTTGGTCTCTCTTCTGTTTCGGCAAGGAGGTCCTTAGAGCCCATGCTGGCGAAAGAGCCCCGACGGTCGCGAGATGATCCATTGAGCCTATCGATGGGACCAGGTGATGCGGAGCGCACAGACTGTGTCGGGAATGGAACGGAGTGGAGTGGGGGCGCGGTCGGTATGCGGTCGATGACACCATGAACCGACGATGGACGCTGACGTGGTGGAGGTCGATAAGACTGGTATTGCCCAAGTTCAAGGGCAGATCCGAGGGATCTTCGCCTCATTTCTGGCGTATCTGTGGTGGTTGAGGCAGAATCTAAAAACGCGCCTCCTGCGCCAAAGGCATCTATATTTCCCAGACTCAGCGAACGAGTAGACCGATATGATGAGGCCTGCGTGGTCGCGTGAGGATTTGGGAGGGAGGTGACCTTGACCTTCTCTCCCTTGCTCTTTTTGCCGCTGCCATCTTTCTCTTTGGGAACGAAGGAGCCCAGGCCCCAGGAGGCGAGGTCGACCTCCATTTCGTTCTCGTCCTCTCCAATGGCGCCATCAGACACGATCGTGTTTCTCCCGAACGGATTTCTGAGCGTGTCTGCCGGGCTCGACGTCGTCATGGGGTCCTGGACAGACTCTGCGACATTGTCTCCTGGAAGTTCTACGCTGAGATAGTCGACGCTTTTTCGCCGTTGCGGAGGAAGCGGTGGGATGCGACGCAGGTGTGCAAAGATGGCGCTCTCATGTGCCGAAACGAATGGCTTTGTGGGGTCGGACGGGTCATTATCGTATTCTATAAGTAAAAAGTCAGCAAAGCTATGCGGGGCATAGGAGAATCAATGGACCTATGAGCGCAGCTGCGAGTTGGAGACGTGAGAAGGAAGCCATAACATATCAATCTTCTGTTGTGGCCGCCGCACTTTGTTTCGACAGCCACGTGCACCTTCAATTTCATACTTGCATACACACAATGTTGTTGTCCATACGATCAACGGTTGCCCTCCCCGGCGGTAAATTTAATTCCTCATTGTTATGGCTGTAAAGTGCACCATACCATACCAACTGCCTCCCATTCCCAGGCCTCACCGCAATGCCCGTCGTCGGCCTTGGCGTTTACCAGAATCCAAATTGCAAGCCCGCCTGTCTCGCGGCACTTGAATGCGGCTATCGGTCCGTCACTGTCTCATCGTTTTTCATATGATTGCTCCTTTTTAACCTACGGTTCAAACCCCCAGGCATATAGACTCTGCGCGTTCATACAGGAATGAGGCTCGAGTTGGAGATTCCGTCAGAGAAAGTGGGGTAGCTCGCGAGGACGTTTTCATCAGTCCGTCTCGCTCGGCTCTTGAGCGGTCCTCGTGAAATGACACGATGGCTTCAGCGTCCAAAGTTAATAAGACCACTGGTGGCTACCAAAGTTGCCTGAACGCTATTGACGATTCGCTAGAGAAATTTGGCTTTGGTATGAGATCCTTCAACGGTCGCCGTCCTCTGAAAACCCAAACGTCCTTCGTTTTTCGACAATAGGTTATTTGGACCTCTTTCTCATACACAGCGCCTATGGAGGAAAGACTGTCCGCCTCGAGGCCTGGAAAGCACTTTTGGATGCCAGGAAAGCGGGCAAGCTCAGATCCGTGGGGGTATCTAACTAGTGAGTAAAGTTGGGATGAGATGCGTTAGCCCCTCGGTTGATAATCCGAGAAATCTCCAGCAATGTCAAGCACCTAGAAGAAATCACTGAAGCTGGACTCGAGTTACCCTCTGTGAATCAAATAGAGGTACAGTATCAGTATTAGTGTGTGCGCGTAACGGTGGGTCTTATATGTCTTACTTATATCATGCTAGCTCCACCCCTTCTGTCAACAACGGACAATTGTCGATTACTGTCGTTCACATGGAATTGTAATTCAGGCATATACACCCCTCGTCAAGGGACAGTTTGAAAACCCCGTCCTACAAGAGCTCTCGAAGAAAGTAAGTCAGCCTCAGTTCTCCTTTGTCCTCTGCTGATATACTGTATCTCTCGACAGTATGGCAAGGATCCTGCACAGATCCTCATTCGTTGGTCCCTCCAGCATGGGTGCGCCTCAGTCTCTAGCTAACACCGAACATCATCTGATGACAAGCCTAGTTTCGTTCCCCTTCCCAAGTCTCAAAACCCGGACCGTGTGCGTTCCAACATCGATGTGTTTGATTTCGAGGTGAGTAGGGAAGACATTGAGAGGCTTGATCAACTCGACCGCGGCAAAGATGGAGCTGTAACTTGGAATCCCATCGACGCAGACTGAGGGGGTAGATTTTTTGTATCGCTACCTAGCCGCCAGATCTCATTATGTGTTGGATGATGGAAATTGTTTGATTAATAACGACGTATACATCGAAGTGCTTGCTTTTTAGATATTACTATAACTCATCGTGAACAGGCAAGTCGTCGTCAACCATCTCCTCGATGTCGATTTCGATCTTCTCCTTCATCTCGTCCGACAAAATCACTCTGGGCTTACCGTCTTTATACTCCGGCAGATTGGCAAAGTCAAACGCGGGCTGAGGCTCGTACTCGGACTCGTCAAGGACGACTGGATCTACTGGTGGCGCAGGTTTCACGGTGGTATCAGTTGGTGCAGTCTCCGAGACGCCAAGTGAGCGACGTAGGACGCGGTCTACACGGATAAGGAATCTGGAGCAAAGACAGTCATGAAAAGGGGGCAAGGCATTTTTCAAGTGGCACTTACTCATCCGAGTCGGGCACCTCGAAACCCGAGCGCACCAGGGCGCCATCAAGCAGGATTGACGCGACTTCCTTGAGCTCGTCCTCCGCTTCGAGATCGTGTTCCCCATCCTCTCCTTGCAGCTTCTCCACGCGACGCAACAGTCCCTCGACCAGCGGTGAGCGCGGGTTCAACTCAAGGACCTTTTGGCGTTTCGCGAATTCGTACATGGGATTCTCCTCCTCGCCTTTGTGTGATGCCCTCATGATGCGTTGAAGGTTCGCAGTGTAACCACCTACATCTGCGACGATAGCACAGGGGCTAGTCACTAGGCGATCAGAGATTATAACTATTGCACGGAAATGTCAGAGGTATAAAAAAAATGAGAAGACGACGGAATACGAACCATCACGAACGATGTCCTGAGTTTGAGCCTTGAACCAACTCAGAAGAGGCTTAAACTTCTCTTTCATCTCTGCCTTTATGGCTTTCTCTTCCTCAGGATCGAGATCTACTCAAAGTATGTGAGCCCAATTGCATGCATTAGAACGTACACCTTTCGGGCTCACTTTCATCACCGAATTGTAATCCAGCCTTAGCTGCGTCTTGGAAGGGAATACCCCTGACGAGGGATATATCAGAGAAGCCAGGCACACTATAACATCATACTCACTTCCACTTTCTAAGTTGGTTCACTAGAACCTCGTCAAGAGCATTGTTCAATAAGAGCACCTCGTAACCACGGGCATGCAACTTTTCCACGAAAACGCTCTTGGCTAGGGATGACACACTCTTGCCAGCATCAGAGACGTAGAATATTTGCTTCTGACCAGCCTTCTTGTTCTCAACATACTGCGAACAATTGTCAGTAACTCACCTTCAGGCATGCGAGGAGAACTCACTTCATCCAATGACGTAGAATTCCGTTGGTTTGACGCGAATCGTGTCAGCGCAATCAACTTGTCCTTGTTTTTCGCATCTTCGACGGCACCAAGCTTGAATACATTCCCGTAGACCTTTTGAGCCTGCTCGAATTTTTCTGGGTCATCCTCAGCGAGCTTGGTGAACGATTGGATGATACGCTTCAAGATTGCCTGCTTAATTTGACGGAGGAACGACGCATTCTGAAGTGTCTCACGGGAGACATTCAGCGGTAGGTCGTCAGCTAAGACAATAGGGTCAGCAAAAACAATCCTCCAGCGATTTGAGTGAATGATTCAGGTACCATCGATGATGGCCTTGACCCAGCTGGCCCACTTAGGTAAATAGTCCTCGCCAAAGTCAGACGTGATGAAGGTGCGCTTGACCATGAGACGTAAGTCTTTATTGACAGTTTGCGACCCTTGCCAATAGTCACCCGGTAAGACCCCAGGAATATAAAGGAGAGCACGGAATGAGACGCCGGAGCCCAGATCACCAGAGAAATGGTTCCATGCAAGAGGAGAGTTCTCAAAGTCACGGAAGTACGTCCGGTAAAAGATGTCATATTCGTTATCCGTGACGTTCTTGGGGTCTCTGTTCAATTCTCCTCGTAAGTTGGGGCTACCAGGAATGCCGATAGCACGAGTACCTTGTCCAAAGAGAGGGACGCGGATTGATATGGTTCCACTCATCGACCAGGATGGTCTTCATTTTGACTTCCTTTGCTGGAGAATCCTCTACTTCCTCAATCACAGCTTCGTCTTCAGCATGATCTACATCTCCTTCGTCTTTGAGGGGTGGTTCGGGCACTGGCTCTTCAGGGACCTCCTCTTCTCGTTGATTGAATAAATAAAGAGGGAAAGACGAAGAAAACACAGAGTGCTTGTTGATGAGTTCGACGAGCGTGCGATGGTTGAGATATTCGACGGCATCCGACTTGAGAACGAGCGTTATCTCTGTACCTCGTTCCAGGGTTTTGCCCCTGGGGTCAGGGTAGGTTGCGAAATCATTATCGTCACTGGAAGAGCTAAAGATATATTGCTGGGGATCGGGGTCTTCAGAAGTTTTGGCGGGAACGGAAGCGACATAGACCCGATCGGCGACCAAAAAACTGCAGGACAATATAAGGACGCCAGAACATATAGTAAAAGCCAAGGGGCACACCTGCTGTAGAAGCCAAGACCGAAAGCACCAATCATGTTGCTATTGGTCGTCGCGTCGAGGTTGCTCTCAGCTTGCACAAGAAATTCTGCAGTTCCGGATTTAGCGAGGGTTCCCTTTTTGAGGGTCGATTAGAGGCGCATATGTCGACGGAAGAGAACAGACACACCAAGTTTGTAGTCATCTCCTCCGGGGTCATGCCAATGCCATTGTCTGTCACGTCCACCTTCAGCGTTATGAAAACAACTTGATAGGGTAGAGCAAAATACCCGTAATGATGATGCGCCCAGAACCATCCGAGCCGTTTACAGCCTTGATGGTTATATTGAGCGGGGTACCATCCCACATGCCTTGATGGGTGAGTGCGGTCAACCGGAACTTCTCCAGGGCATCATTGGCGTTGGAGATGAGCTCCCGCAGAAATACTTCACTAATGCCAAGTGAGAATGAATCCCGAGTGAGTGAGTGGGGGGAACCAACCGATGCGAGTAAAGACTGGTCAACGACGCGTCAGTAACGGCAAGGCGTCTTGCGAGGGCCAGAGGAGGAGACAAACCTGTTTATTACGATCTTACGAAGACGGGTGACATCACTCTAGTGACGTATTCGATATGACGGCTAAAGGGACAACGAAATGGACAAAGTTGCGCACCTGGTAGTGGTGCTTCTCCACAGGGACTTCCGGAGTGAGGTCTTGAGCTAAAGCATAAGACACGAGAGTGACACCAGTGACGAAAAAGCTTAGCAACCGCATCTCTGCGGGAAGTTAGGGTTTGGGAAAAAAGAGTAGGACGCGTTGCAACGCGGTATATAAAGCCAACAGGCTGACGTGTCAACTTGGTAAATATCTTCAGATTTATTCGCACGGGTGTGTCAATACGAGATGTCAGAAGGATCATGATATGGAAGTCTGACACTGTAGTACAGTACTACGTAGTCCTGACAATAATTATCGAACGCCACCACCAATGTGCTCTCCGACGTGTACAGATAGCTTCGGGGCAGACAGACGTGACAAGTAATCCTGACCACTGTCAGTTTTCAAGTTCATTTAGAATACCATTTATCCACGCACCCGCAGCCATCGTTCTCGTTGCTGGGGAACGTGGTCAAACACAACATACCGCTTGTCACCCTAGTCATTCATGTATGAGAAATATCGTTCGAACTCGAGGCAATGCTGTGTCCGCACCTTCAAGACCTTTTCTATTTCCGTGATGTCCACACTTTTCGCCAGTTTCTTCATGTCAACATTACCCCCCCCTCCCTCACCTTCATCTTCATGGCCACCATCATCTCGCTCCACACCTCCATCTGCACCTTCACCTCCAATCTTATTCAGCCTTCCCCAGAATTCAACAAAGGAGTTTTCTACTAGCATGTCGTCAAATGCCTTTCGCGCCTCTGTCGTCCGCGTGCGCTGCCATCTGCCAAATTCATTTTCGAGCTCATACACATCGAAGCCAAGCTTGGTAGCAGGAAGTGAGGAAAGTAGAGATGTGACAGGGAGAGCAGTGAACTCCGTGGCGAGCGATGGAGAGTGGGAAAGGAAGAGCACGTGCAGACTGTCCAAGTGCTTTGCACGTAGTCCGGCGACGTGCTCTTCGAATAGATGGCGCTGGTGGCCACGTGGAAGGGATGAATATTGAAAGCGCGGATCAGTTTGTAGTTGCGCAAGAGATGAATCCCATGTTGCCTGGTATGGGATCGGTCAGATTACTGTCCAAGAAAAAAGGGCTCCCGTACCTGTGGTTCACGTATGGCATCTGTCAGAAGGGTCCTGCAAAGTAAGACGATAGTCCGGTGAGCGCCAGCACATGCCCTGCAGAATCTGGAGTGGGTAACTGTGGCGCACCTAAACTGCAGTTCCCCCTCCTCCCTATTCAGACCGCTCCTGGATTTCTCAATGGTCGCCTGCACCCGTTCGCGTTCTGCCTTGACCTTCTCTTCGCGTTCTTTAACTGCTTCGGCCTTTCTATCTTTGCGCCTCTGGGTGTCATCACCTTGTTCAACTGAAGGAACATCGCCTCCTTGTGTCTCAGTTGAACCCGGAACTGTTCGGTTGGACCGCGCATTCATGAAGGTGTTAAATAACTCCGTACGCAGAGATGACGAGCCAACAGCATCGTAGCGGGGATCCTTAGATATTATTTGCTTGACCTGGGGGCAAAGTGACATGAGAACAGTTGGATGGGTGAACCAAACAGTCACCCACGTCTTTCCAAACGGCGCCGTCTTGTACAGTGCCACTCTCTCCGAGAAGCGCGAAGAAGTCTGCCTCCGCTTTCTGGGCAAGCGTGCGTTTTTCTGAAAGGATCTATGTATGTCACGAGGATCATTCACGGTATGACGGACGGAACACGCACTCTCTCCGAGGTCTTTGAGAAATTCTCGGAATCGCTTTTCCCTCTCGCGATCATCTCTTCCCCAACCGTAAAACCTTCTATCCTTCTTGAACTGTCTCCGAAAATCGGTCCAACTTGTCCGTGTGCTTTTCACCTCCGACACAAGGAGTTTTTCGAACTCTTCCTTGGGATCATCCTCTTTCTTAATACGCGATGCTCGAAGTTCGCGTGCACGTTCTCGACAGTAATCGTCGAAGGCTTCGCGACGCGCAGAAACGGAAGGAAGGAGCACATAGCGCGGATCAGAGATGAAGAGCGGAAGAGACGTATCCCATGGATGTAAAGGGTTTATGTCCTTCTCCCGGAGTAAGGTCTAGTATGTACAACGCATGAGACCCTGAGAGGGACGAGGGCAATGTCGTATAGCAAACATACCTTGAATAGCGCCTTACCCTCCTCAATAGAAAGGTCAACACGATCGGGCATGGGAAGATGGGGAACGCTCTCTTTTGCTTTTTGTGCCTCCCTCTCTTCCTCTTCCTCTTGTCTCTTCTTCTCTTCTTCGGCCTCCTTAGCGAGCTGCGCAGCAGCTTCCCTTTGCCAATCTTCCACTTCGCTTTCTTCGTCATCGTCTGTACTCTCCACCGCTTCTGGCTCGTCTTCCACCTCATCTTCCACGCGTGGTTTCTTCGAGATTACGACCTCATCTGACGGCGAGATATCTTCCACTTTCCTTTTCACGACTTCCTGTACCTCCATTCGGACTCTCTCGATTTCGCGTTCCTGCTCGGCCACGTCGTCCTCCCGCGTCTTTGCTTGGGCCTCCTCCTTGTTGAGGAGCTCGACGGCATCCTTTATTTCATCGGGTACAATCCACACGCTCTGTTTCCTGGCCTTGTTGGTGTAAAACACGTTCCCTTGATTGGTTGTTACTCTAAGCCAGTCTGTCCCTGGAATGGGAGTCTTAACTTTCGGCTTTTCCTTCTTGGGTGCAGTAACAGGAAGTGCAGGTAAGGGTCGAACATAGGTGGACTCTCTGATAACTGCGTTGAAAAAGTATATCTGGCCGCCGGGACCTGTTTCAAAAACGACTGTGTTGGGGATACTGTCACTAATCGAGGGTGCCTATATATCTTACCGACGTGTTCTGTCCATCCAGGGGGGAGGGGAGGGGGTACAGATGCGAGTGGATGGGACATCGGTGCCTGACTCTTGTTGTTTCGTGGAGAACGAAAGATCACGTTCAAAGGCAGTGGCGAAAACGAAAGATCCGTGTGAGGCTGTGGGATGCAATTGGTTGCTGTACCGTAGTGCAGTGAGGGCGTTACTGGATGGGCGCAAGCAGTGGCGCGAGCGCTGAGGGAATAGAAATGGATGGGGATGGGGATGGGCGTGTTCGGGTTCGGCTACTGTTCGGCTACTGTAACCGTGTTCTCTTTTTATTCTCATTCTCGTAATTATAGCTAATAATAACTAACTACGTGTCGACTAGCAGAATAGCAGGAGGTCTACCATCAGCCCTATTTGACGCGCTGGAACCCGGGGTGAGGACGAAATGCTGTTTTACGCACGCCCCTGGTGTGGGGGCAAGTGTGGGACTCAGGGGCCGCTACAGCGCTCTTAAAAACTTCACTGATCACTGAGGTGTGGCCGGTTATTTTGGAGTCTCCCATTTGCTGCTAAGACGGGTTTCTCGGTTGACTTTAACTAGGTTAGTAAAAGGATTTGTCGATCAGCTGGTGGCGAGGGGGTTGGACTTATTTGATGGCAATCGGCGCAGGTGGTAACAGTCGGGGAGTTCGGGGATGCAGACAATAGGGTGGGTTTTGGTTTTGCAGGATGGCACACTAATGTTGGGGGTGGCGTCTGGAAATTTTGTCTGGTAGCATCGGGGTTCTGCTATCGCGAGAGGACTCTTTCAAGGGGGGCAGAGACGAGTGTTGTGTTGCGAGAAGGGTGTGTAAGGTTGTGGGTTCATTGGCATTGGGTTCAAGCTAGTCGTACTAAGTGGCAAGTAGTTGTGAGTTACCTGGCCGGAGGGAGAACTTACAGTGGAGATAGATGTTCGTTAGGGGGGGGTTAGGAATCGTGGGCGTGTATTTATTGAGTAGTAAGGATCCGGCTATGATAATGTGGTGGGGTAATGTAAATATGCCTGGTGGGGCGTGCGTTTACAATGTGGTTGTTGATGGGGGCCAATGTTACTTGTGGGACATTGCCCATCCTTGCCCCAGCATTTGCCGAGGGAAAACTGCACCTGGTGGTGATAGCGGTTCAAGGAGCCTTCTGTGTTCTGTTCTGTTCTGCAAGTCGCTCGGTCACTTTCCAACCCGACCCGCCGTGCGACTGGCACCCAAACACAAACAAATACGGGCACTCACTTTGTCATTTGTCACCAAAGGCAAGGCACGGCACGATGCATGCCCTCGTGTATCAGCCTTTCCCGCCATCATCAACGCGATATCAATCCAACCTCCGGAGTAGAGACCATCTTTACATGCAGTTGCACCCCATCGTGATAATCAAGAACTGCCCACAGATGCTCGGCCACATCTCGGCCGAGGATCAGCTTACCGCCCAGGAGTTTCCGGCCTCGTTCCATGCACCAAGGTAATTTGACAAGTGGCACTTTTAGATAGATGGGCGCAATTTATCAGCTGTGCCTTACGGCGGTTCGGCACACCGGTCTTGCACTTCTTTGTCCTCATTTGACACCAATCGGGGCAACACGCCCTCTGCCAATCTCCCGCATACTCATCTTTCCGGGGCCTGGCCTTGTCCGTTTCCAATAATCGTACTCGGTTTGGCACCCTTAGGTTATTTGAATTTATGTCACCCGATCTGCTTTAAAGACCCGGAGGGCTCACCGCCCATCTCGTGCTCACCTGCCCACTTTTACCCCCATGCAACTTGTCGATCACGAATTTCACAAGGCTTGTGATACTGACAGCAGGTCACCCTGCCCTGCTCTCAATGCACTCGCGAACCATGGGATACTGTTCGTTCATCTGCAGTTACCGTGACTTCGAATGTACTGACGCTCATCCCCCCCCAGGCCTCGTAATGGGCGCAATATCTCCGCCTTTCAGCTTATGGGCGCCATTCGGGAGCACTATCACCTCTCCCTGCCTATGGCCTTCGTCCTGAGCTTTTTTGGCACCCTCCTATGCGGCCGGTGGTTTAAGGTCGATCTCCAAGATTTCGCCCGACACGACCGCATAGAGCATGATGCGTCATTGACCCGTCGCAATGCTATGCCGGGCGACCTATATGCCCCTGTTGACGTCGACAAAGACCTCCTCGATGACCTACTCAATGTCACGAATGATCCTAAAGTCCTTTCGTTCGACGATCTCGTGGTGGTGCGCGCACGCCGCAACGAAACACTTTCCAGGCCCCTTAAAGGGCTTCACAATGCCATCGCTCTAGGAGAGGTTGCGTTGACCTCACAAACACTTCAGGACAAGAACGGCAAAGTGCCAAAACAATTCATCCGAGAATGGTTCGGCGACCAACGACTACCTAAGGGATGGTCCAAACCCGCGACCCCAATAGGCCTCTGGAACACATCTCAAATCGTCAAAACAGTACGAAAAGCAGTCGAGAAGAAGCCGGTCTAATGGACTCCGAGTCTTGGGTTGGATGCTTCGATATTTATCACAGATATCCTGTACATATCCATATCTTACTGGGGGCCCTAATTGGTTTGTAACTTGTAGTACCAGTAGCACCCAGCGTCACGGTGCAATGTACATAGTCTGCTATGCATTCACTTTTCTTCTCCCCACGTCCGTAATGTCACCCTACCCAAGCTAGAGCCGCGAAGTACTAGTATTCGCTTTGTCCTCTATGGAGGTCACGATTATCATCTACCGATGCGCCTAGTCGATATGATAAACGGACGGCGCTGGCGCAATGAGGGAGCCGTGCGGCACACTCCACCTCTCCTATGCGCGCTCTTTCTGCCCAATAACACAAGACCCAAGACCCTCGCCTATATGCGAGAGGGGCACAATGTCTTTCATATCTCACGCATGTTGGCCCTCGTGTGCTGTCTTGACGCGATACTTATCGGTGGGGATCATTCCCCCTGGTTTTGGTAGGCCCCAAATAGTGAAACAAGACCAATGCTGACATGCGACTTCAATTTCCGACGTCAATTCCGACGTCATGTTCACGGTCATTCGCCTCGGCGCAAGTTGACATCCGAGCGTGCTCGGCCGCAGACTGGCATTCGGAAATTTGATTAGGTTCCACAGGGCTCGGCCATTCCCACGTTTCGCCGACACCAGAACAGTCTCCATTCATTGTAATTCGCACATCACGGCATTTACGTGAAAGAGGTTATCCACCGAGAAGGGTTTATCCATGCTGTCCGCATGCGCACAATCAACGATGGAAACCCTCCATCACCGAAATCCACATGGTCTTCAACGCGCCGGTCCGCGTGGTGCGTGCCGACAACGTTCATAACCACTTCGTTGCTTTGCTGTATGACTGTAGGGCATCGCAATTACCCTATTAGTGCCACCATGGAGTCGCGAAGGTTTGGTGGCGGCGCGAATCGCGCTCGCGAGCATGTGGAGTCGTCACGTCAGATGTGGTAAGGCCCATGCCGTCGGTAAGGTCGTGGGAGTCGTTCAATAAGTTGATTTTTGTAACGTTGTTGGTTCTGTTATACACCACCGTCCGTGCTCCCCGAGTGAGGTGATAAATCAAATTGTCTTTGTTGTTTACATGGAGTTCGTGGCATACAAACCTACAAGCTACTAGATTTGCCAAGCAAGCCGATCAACGGCAAAACATGAACGCAAATGAGAGACACAGCAAGCACAGGCCGGGCGGTACATGATATTGAAACATAAAAGGTCTATTCATACATAAAACCTGAGAAAGCGCCAAAAATTAGAATAATGTACGGAACGATGGCTGTACAACTCACTTCTTATTAATTTGATACAAAAGGAGATTGAGATTAAATTTAGCGAGCCCATTGAATAAGGAGAGTGACGCTCTGTCTTGATATTGTGCCTGTAAAAGATCTTCAAGTCGAACATCCGCAGTTGCCATACGATTCGTAATTCCCAGCGCGTTGTTGAACATCTCGATGGAAAACACGCCGAGCTGATTCGAAGAAATGACGAGGTCGATCTTATCAAATTGCCTTGGGGAATATTGATCGATCGATAAGAGTATGCCCCTCTCGTACAGGTCCTGCGCGCTGTACTTGAAAGAGCCGAACTGAGGAGTCTTGCCCGACTTTTGAAGGTCTCTCAGGTGGAAATATTGCTTCGTAAATGGCATGATGATTCGTTTTTTCCTAAATATAGATCAGTATTGATATTTCGCGAGCGCATATAGAGTAATCACATACGATTTACCACGTTGCATGGTTGCCATAGCCACTTCAACATAGCTATTGTAGCTGTTGATCTGTTCCTCGAAGTATTTCTTGCGTTCTTTGAGATGGCGCAAAGCTTCCACCATGTTCTCGATCTCTTGCTGGCGCTGAAGGCGCATGCGATGCTTGCTACGAACATCATGGGCAATGGCATTCAGGATGTCTTGATAACCATCAGTCCGCGTAACCTTGCTCTGCTTCTCTAGCTCCAGAAGGAAGTAGATCGCGTGCGCTTTTACCTCACGAAATGAGAGGCTAACTCAAATTAACAACCGGCCCACGAGCGAAGACAATAAACTCACGACCGGATGTCTTCTAGACGATATGCGGATTCCTGGGCAGCAGCCGATGGCATGCGCCTCGGATGGCGGAGGCGGTGATCGCTTTCCATCTCAGACTCCAGAATGTCTTCCCACATCGTCTCGTCTTCGTCCGATACAGGCTGCATAAGAGATTCGACGAGATCTTTGGCGAGCTGTACGCGTAGAATGGCCAAGACAGTGCGTTTGGCTTGCACCCACAAAGTCTTTTCCTCGGCACGGAGGTCTGGATAAGGGTTAGCTGGTATACTCTGTTCGGTCGCAAGCAAGGTCCTTGCCTCGAACGTGAGCGAAGCGGTTTGTTAACTCTAGTGTAATTGCCCTGTCTCTGGCATCCTTAAGTTCTTCACTACCGAATTGAGGGACGCCATCGAGTTCGTGAAGAATTATTCGTAGTGGGTCATCACGGTCAGGGCCCTAAGAAAGGCTTGTGTAAGATATACAAGAGGATAGCACGACGATCAACGTACCAAACGGTCGATATGCTGCGCGAGCAAGCCGTGCATCGCATAGACTTCATTCGGGGAGATGTATATCGGCTTAGGCTGCACTGTGACATCCAAAAATTCGTGGGCGTGATATTGGGTCTCAGCATCGGGGACGTTGGCGACTACAGCCAAAGTAAATGAGCAAAAGGTTGCATTCATGAGGAAATATTACCTTCGAAAAGCCAAGATGTGAGTTGTGAGATAGCCTTTTTGACGTACTCATTGATCGGAATGTAGCTTGGGGTGTCGTCTCCAAATTCCGAGCCGCTTGTCACCTGAGCTAACACTTTGGAGATTTGAGCAAGGTTTTTACGAGTACTGACGTCGACAGTGCTGGAGACTATATCGAATGTTTCAGGAGTACTTGAAATAGCAATTCTCAGGGTTTGAGCAAAAGAGGTTGAGAGATGTAGGTCTGCTTACATGATCGCTGGGTTGATATATCGATAGAAGACGAGGCGGCCGATGCAGGCCGCACATACTTCGTCGGGAGCATCAGGAAATTTGTTCTGAACAAAGTGTCAAAGGAGGAAAACTCGAGGAGGAGACCAACACTCACTTTGATCGCCATAAGGGTTTCACGAGCAAGGTATCGTATACCATAGGGCATCTTCCTCGTCGATTGCATAATGGCAGCGATGAAGGCCTCCGACCACCATCTCAGCACTTGGAGATCTAGAAGTAATCAATGTCAGAGGAGAGATTGTAGTCGCATTACGTTCACTTGCGTCGTATATACTCCGGACGTATGATCGGGTCATTAAGAGCATCAGCGAAGGAGATATCCTTTGCCTTGGAGGACACTTCCCCGGAGCGCATTTCCTCGACGTCGATCCGAGCACGATATATCTAGAGAGGGTCCTGTCAAGTCAAGAAGAAAGGGGGAGAAGGTGTGGTCACCTGCTTGGGGTCTACCTCTAGATCTAGATCGTCGGTGGCAATAACATCACGTATCAAAGGCTGCAGGGTGTCCCGAATATGTACGGTCTGCTTGGGTCGAATATAATGAAGGGCAATATTGATATACATCGGATGTCCGTGAATTACATCAGCGAGTGTATGCGCGCAGTGGATCTCCTCTGTTATGGAGAACTGAATCTTATGTCACTCCTCAATCGACCAAAAAATTAAATGGTTGTCGCACCTGGAACAATTTGAGGAGGAGATAATCCTCCCTGCGGTCCTGCCCATATCCAAAGAGTGTAAGGACGACTCTCTCAAGCAGGCGACGGTCCTTCTCGGGCACATTGTCCCCGGACATCTCCAAGAACAATTTAGCCAGATATTCACCACGAGACTGCAGGAAATAGAAGAGTTGCTGATAGAGCTCTAGCTTTCGTTTCGCAGCGTGGTCAAGAGTGCTTGGCCCTGCAAATGGATCCCCGTGCGCAGCAAGCACGGATGCCCTTGACGCGTGTGCTGCTGCGGTGTCAGCTCCGTATTTACGGCGCGCTTTCACGAGCTCCTCGAAGGTCTTAACATTATGTACGACGAGGGAAATCTTGACGTCTAGGTCATTGACGTCATTTTCAAGTGCTTGATTCTCTCGGATCCTCTCTACGACTTGTTTTCGCATGCGCTCGAGGTCTAACTCTTCCTGGAAGTCATTCTCAGAATCGTCCAGAAGGTGTACAAAGTTCTTGATGGTCGAAACCGAAACATTTGTTCCCATGGTAAGTTGCCGATATTGCTCTCGAGTTTCCTTCGCACGGAATAGTGATTGGATTTTGATGACCTTCTCGAGATTTTCTTGGTAGTATCGCATCCTCTCGTGGAATTTCCTGCGCTGCAATACCCCTCTGAATAGAGCCTGCAAGGCAGAAGCAACGCTGTGGCTCCTGCGTAGATGATTACGCCAAGCATGCCAATCACGGCGCACAAGGTATCCTCGCGCGACAGCCTGGAAACCGAGAACATCAGGTAGCGAGAACTCTAGGCGTTTGATCTGTTCCCGATGACGGTTTCGCGTCAGAGCCGCACGAGCTAAAGCTTGAAACCCTCCAACAGACTCGACAACTGCAACCTTGGCCAGCGTCTTGTGCAATGCTTTATGATGGTGTCGTGCAAGGTTAGCACGTGCCCGTGCTTGCAGTTGGACGACAACTGGTGTTGCTTTCCGTAATCCCCGGATGAGGACCAAAAGTCGCTTGCGCGCCAGATACGTCCGGACAGCCGCCTGAACACGTACCAGGACGTCGGTGATATCTTCTAATTTTTCGAGCTGGCTTCCCACTCGCCTTCGAACTAGGACCCCCAATGCCTGCGCTTGAAGGGCGACAATGGAATCTTCTAGTCGATCCAAGGCGTTAAGTTTTTTGGCTATGGCAACTCTCTGAAGCGCGCCTCGGGCTGCTGCTTGAAGGCCAATGATGGAGCCGAACACTTTCCGAGTGGAGAACACCTTCATAAGTTGATCCTGCCTTCGCTGGACGATGTGTGCGCGAGCTTGCGCCTGCATCTTCATGACTGAGAAGTGACTGCGCTGAAAAGCTGCGCGTAGCATGGCGAGTCGTCGACGAACAAGAAGACCCCTGATGTGAGCCTGGATCTTGACAGCATTCCGCGAGCGGGATTTAACCCGCTTGACCCACGCATACCACTGCCGTCGTAAAAGATGCCCACGACATGTGGCCTGGAGTGCGACCACCCATGGTAGTACACTAGCTTGCTGGTCTCGATAATCGGCGACAGCCCTCCTGGAGAGGACTCCCCGGCTTTGGGCTTGTGCGCGGATGATATATCTTTGAGCCAACTGGAGGCAAGCGATCTGCGTAGCTTGAGCCTTTCTTGCCAAAAAGCCACGGGCAAGCGTTTGAACTGATATGATCGATGGCTCGTTCTCCCGTAGAAGGCGATCGCGTACTAAAAAAGGGTGAGAGGCCGGGACTAAGGACAAAGAGAGACACTAACTTTCTTCCTCGGTCTCTTCTGGCTCCTCATTGATCTCCAGAGCAAGTTCTCTGCCAACGTTCCCAAAGTTGGGCATGGGCACTCCTGCATCTTTGAGCCCTTTCTGTGTCCTTTGAAGCTGGTCGTCAGAGAACTGCAGACGACCAACTAAGTTGCCAATCCGTTCAGCCAGACCGCGTCGAGCTAGGAGGTGACTAAATGCGAATAGAAATGCGTCAGCACAATTAATCAGGCAGGACACTCACATACCTCAGTGCATGAATGCAGTATATAACCTTCGGGAGATTCTTCTTCTCATAGAGGTCAGTCAGTTCGAAAACGAAGCTCTGTTCTCGGTCTCAGTGTTTACGAACGAACAAGGAGACTGGCACACACACCTCCGGAAGGCCGACATGCCGGACAAAATTGAAGAGGTAATTGATATTATCCGAATGCCGAAAATCGAGTTTTGGGGCTTCATAAATTCTACGAACAACGGCCTCGCCCTGAAAGACCCTGACGAGTTTCGCAAGCACAACGCCATTTCGCAAGGACTCTTCCATATCTACGACTCCGAAACCGAGCTCTTCACCGAGGCAACCCTCGATCCATTGCTGTGCCTCACCAACGTGACAGAGATACTCATAAGCCTGTATCAAGTGCCGTTGAGTATCTGCCCAGAGTCCTCTTGCAAGTAGTGGAAGAGAAGACGTAGAGGCGCTGGGAACTGTGTCGCGGGATAGTTTGAGCCTCCCTGGGATACCAGCAACGCCATCCGGACTTGCTGTGCTGGGGGTTAATGATTCCCGTGCTCCGCGATGCTTTATGGCCGCCCTCCTCTCAAGACGCTGCTCCCTCCATTTCTGCCTCTCATTTCGAGCTTCTTCCTCCTCGCGCTGGATTCGAGTATCGTCGTCTGCGACCCAGTCATCGCCTGCATCCCCACTGGCAATCCTAGGTAGGTGACGCCCCAACTTTTTTCCAACGATAAGATTCTCGCCGTATGTCGATGCCTTCTTGCTGCTCATATATGAGCTCTTGTATGGAGCAGGATGCATGGCAGAAGATGGGAGCTGACTAGGTTGAAATGCATCAACTTGGGGCAACACGTTTCCTACGCCAGTTAAGGGGAGATCTCGAAGGCGGGACGAAGATTGTTCCGAACTAGTATGACCTGAATTCGTCAATAGGTCTTCATATGCGGAGGTTGGGCGAATGCGACGTGAGGGAGGTAGGTCCTTTCGGGAAGGACTGATGCGCCATGAGGGTGATGCGTCTTGCCCGGAAGTTGAAGATGATTCAGTAGCTTTTGAGGACATGTTATCCACAGTGCGAGCACGCAAGCGAGCAGACACTGGCGAGGGCTGTGAGTCAATCCTACTTTCTTTGGAGACTGTCGATCGGTAGGGAACGGAAACGGTGGAAGGGGATGGCGTGGAAGGAGGAAGACGGATACGATACGCGGTGACAGCAGGGGGTGAAGCGTTTAGTGATGCATGTGGGGGATCTGGGTTCGTTACAGTAACACCAGTCGCATTGGGTGACAAGGGCGACGCGATTATTGGGGCAGGGATCGTGTGATGTTTTAGATAAGTTGGCGCTTGTAGGACATCTGGAGAAGTCCGTGTTCGCAAAAGAGAAGAGGGGTTCTCTGCGGTCTTCGACACGGGAAAACGGTGTGACAAGGGACGTGAAGAGCTTGAGTCGGGAGCTTGGGTTTCTCCTAGAATGCTAGGTAAATCCTTTTCATTCGAGGCTGCCTCTGCACGGACGCGTTCCTCCCACTTCCCACGAACGGCGTCGATACTACCGCCGATGCGATGCGAGGGTGTCCACCGCCGGGTTGTAGTTGATGGTGTAGAGGTGGTACTGCTACCGGTGGTCAGAGAGTTGATGGTGGAGACAGAGCTAGACCTCGAAAGTGATCCGGTATGGGTAGACCCCCGTTCAAGGAGACGAGCCTGATAGGCAAAACCTACGGAAGAACTAGGCCGTCCCGAACGTACGGAAGAGTCAGAATTCGTCGGATCGGGTCGTTCCATTGTCGTCGCGTCAGATCGTCAAATTTAAAGGGCGTAAGGATCGTGAGTAAAGGCGCGGATAAAGGATAAAGGAGAGCTGAGAAGATAGAACTTGAAAATGTGAGGGAAAGTGCGAGCCGCCTCTATATTAAGGTACTCGACGCTTGTAAGCCTACTGAAAAGCCTACTGAGCGCGATTAGAGTCACTTCCGGTTTAGGCAAGTCGTTCGTCGGATAACTCGGCCCGATCACGGGGCCGCGTTGATTTACGGTTAACGAGTTGTCGCCGTCGTCGAAACAGTGATTGGAATTAACTTGAATGTCACGGTGATGGCTGCCAGTGCCTCGTCCTCCTCCCTCGAATCTCTTATTCACTCTATTATTCCTCAGTCAAGGAGCGATCAAGTCCTCTTTAATGACATCCTCTCTCACTGTAAGGATGTGTTGTCCAGGTTAGCAACAATATTTACTTGTTCTTCCCTTTCGTTGACCAGACAACTTGAAATCTGTAGCCACATAGGTCAAAGTCGTGAGAAGGACATCGGCCATCTGTCAGATATAGTGATGCGTCGCCGTACGCGTTTAAACGTTCTCATTAACTCACTGCCCAATTTATCGGCTCGTCTCAGTCGTTCAGAGTCGGCCTGACGGTTCTACGTCGGCACAATTCGGAAACTTATTGTCTAGGCTGCTAGCACAGGTGCCATTCCCTCAAATAGGTGTGCAACTTGCCACTAAACATATGTGCAGCCCATTCTATCACGCAAGTATGAATCAATCTTGTTTTTGCATACCCTAGGATCTTCGACGAGAACACCTCTCCTTACCCCTTCCTTACTCCCTTCTCTCGCCCCGTCGCCTCCCATCACGTCTAAGCATACTCCAGCTGTTTCGCCGATAGATGGAGCTCCACCACCTCAACCGCAGAGAAAGGGGAAATCTAAGGCCGAGCTTTTGCGGGAAATGCGCGCCCGATCCGGTATAGTGACTGGCTGATCGGCTCAGTAACGTGTTCACAATATGGAGATAGGATGCCCACACATCCAGGAATTTGCCCTCTTGAGAGATGCGTTATATCTTTTGCAAGGGATATCAGGAAAGCATGTGCGGTTTGCCCCGAGTAAAGATGGAGAGGCAGAGATGAGCCTTCTTTTCACAGAAGACACTGTAGGTGTCCTTACACGACAGATGCTCAGCGATTAACCACTCTTTCTAAGGGGTATTGCATATCAGCCCCAACCAAGCAGCTGATACACAGACTATCTGAGGTCGGACACCTGTATGTTCGCGTTGACCGTTTCATACGAGAACGTGAAGCGAGAACTGGAATTGGGATGATTGAACAGAGTCTCTGCCATCACCTACAATCCCAATTGACGGAGTACTATCGCCTTATAGCAGTCTTGGAGTCACAACTCAACATCGCCTTCAATGTGCAAGACCAGGATACGCGGACTTCATCAGCTTCTATGCCTGTGGAGCCAGACCCCAGAACAGAGGAGAGTGGCTTGACTCTCAAGCGACTCGACGTATGGGTTAATGAGTGGAGATTGCGGATGCGTATGATGAGCGTTTGTGTAGAAGCTGCCAAAGGTACAGCCCCATGACACTCCTGTCGATCCTCGATTGACTTCATTGGCGCCCTCAAGACACACAAGGTGGTGCTCTTGTCAACCTCATTCACAGCTACACGGAGAATGGTGACCCGTTTGTGCGCAAGTTCACGGATCAACTTCTGGAGGAGGTGAGTATTGTCGGAACCGTCCAATGGATTTAGCTGAGAGTAACCTATTGGTTGAGGTTTCAAAACCCTTCTTTGAGACTTTGCAGAAGTGGCTGTTTTCGGGGGAATTGTACGATCCATACTTGGAGTTTTTCGTGACTGTGGACCCAGAGCTTGCCCATCTACAATATGTCTATCCATCGTCCCTTACAAATGGTGCGGGTATTATGATAGGCGACGGCGCCTTCAGCGGCTTCAACGTCGATCAAGATGACCTAACGGGAGAACGTGAAAGTGGACTTCGGCTGTGGCAGGCAAAGTACAAATTTAGGCAAGAAATGTTGCCAGCATTTGTTGGAGAGGGCTTCGGTAGAAAGGTACGCCATCTAATCTCGAATCACGGGATCGCGTCAACCCGTTTCATGTCTAGATCTTTTCAACGGGAAAGAGCCTCAATTTCATTCGATATAGTTGCCACGACACAGATTGGGTAGCCACTCGCGAAAAAATGAGCAATACCAACGGCAGTGAGTCATGTATACGAGCATGTCTACTCCCATCTTATTGGACGAAGCCCTACAGTACAATGACATTTTCGGGCTGGAGCGCTCGATAGACGCCGCTTATCGCATAGCTAGCCAGCGTTTGTTCGACATATTCTTTGACAAGTTCCGGTTGCTAGACCATCTTCGGGCTTTGAAGAACTACCTCCTCCTGGGGCATGGTGACTTCGCGGATCAGCTCATGGAAACGATTGGGTAAGTTGAAACGTTCACATACTCGCAATATCACTCAAGCTTCCAGACTCATAGGCCGAGCTTGTCAAAACCAGCGAACTCGTTGTACCGGCACAATTTGACAGCCACGTTAGAAACAGCTATTCGTTCATCCAATGCCCAAAAAGATCCACCCGACGTTCTTCGACGCCTTGACGCACGCATGCTCGAATATAGTCAAGGTGAAATTGGTTGGGACGTCTTCACTCTGGAGTACAAAGTCGATGCCCCGTTGGATACGGTCCTTGACCCCGACTCCATGGTCAAGTACCTTAAACTGTTCAATCACCTTTGGAAAATGAAACGAATCGAGAATACCATGACAAAGGGGTGGGTGAGAACAGCGAGCTCCACCAAAGCCTTTGTACGAATTCCGGGTAGGTTCCGAGGATACTTTGATCGTGTAGTGTAGTGATTGACGTCGTGAGCCAGAGCTGGAGCCAGAATGGCACAAAATCCGCCTGATCACTGCGGAAATGATTCATTTCATACGACAGATGGCTGCTTACTGTCACTTGGAAGTCATCGAGTGCTCATGGAAGGCTCTCATGGACTTCATCAATGAGAAAGAAGGCGACTTGGATGCCTTGATTAGCGCACATCGCGTGTATTTGGATCGCATGGTGAAGAAGTTATTGCTGATTGGTCCCAAGGCTGGCAAAGAGGTTGGTTGTTCCTCTGAATTCCAAAGCCTGACATCGACCTCGGCGATTTCAGGAGAGCCTGCTCAATCAGGTCAAGGAGGCATTCTCACTGATTCTCGGGTTTTACGACGCGACAGTGAGCCGCAAACTTGTGCATGCTGCTCAAAGGTTGATGGATTTATGCCGCAGGAACACTTCTACAACCTCTATATGACAGAGTCTTCCCGTCGTGACAGTGAGCGCGATCAAACACGAGTGAGTTCGCAGACTCAGTTGCGCGACCTGGCTTAAACCTCATTGATGAATAGAAGGTTTATACCGCTACCGATACTCGCATAGGTCCGCAACAATCGGACGCTTTGGCCAACGGACTGCGGCAGTGCAAGGAATATGGGGCCTCCTTCTCGGAGAAGGTCCATGTCATACTTCACGCACTGCAGAACCACGTCGATCTTGACTGTCGATTTTTGGCCATTCGGCTATCCTTTTCGGAATTCTATCGTGCCAAGAAAGATTTACAGGTACAGTCAAAAACATAAAACGTGTGTCGACTATCTTTGGGGTACATGTCGCTTACGAGAACTTCTGCATACGACTCGATTCACTTCTACATTAGGAATTACCAGTTGTTGGTCCGTACGCGTATTGAACGATTCTGTCTATTCCTGTTTGGGTGGTTTATACAACCTCAGCATAAGAGAGCTGCAAACGACTGAGACCGATCTGAGATGTACTTCGGTGTGAGCAAAGAACTGTTTGGGACATTTGTCGAGTTCACTTACGACAATGCCATGGCAAGAGAGGCCCACACTGGATCGAGACGGATGTGTCCGAACGGGTATAAGACACCTGCCGCGATTGGAACTGCCGCGATGTTATACACCAATGCCCACAGCTGATGTCTCTATGTCAGCTGCATCGTTGCTCATCTCATGGAATCGACACTTACAAAGTTGAGTTTTACCCGCCGAAATACAATCGTCGATAAATCCACAAGTGTGAGAATGCCACCAAGATCGGACGAAACAAGGATGAATGAGGCGCTCGAGAGCGCGACATCGCTTCCTGATCCGATCGCAATTGCCACATCAGCCGCGGCAAGCGCCTAGAACACTTGTCAACTCCCTTGATCGAAACCACCGTCAACTGCCTTCATGACCCACCGGTGCATCGTTGATACCATCCCCAACCATGGCCACCACGCAGCGATTGTTCAACCGTTTCCTCGATAACCACCCACTCTCCTTCTTCGGTGCATTCTCCTGGAGCCAACGAATTTTGTCTGCCTAAGCACCAATAATGTTAGCCCACACGAAGTTGGCGAACCATTGCCCGTAACCCTACCTTTTCGTGGGGGAGGACGCCTGCGATCACATTGGACTCAGGTATGCCTACCTCTTTCGCCACAGCTCTTGCGGTAGTTGCGTTGTCACCTGAAATCATCCAAGTTGCCAGCTTTCGCGATTGCAAACGAGAGATCACGGCTTTCGCATTGGATCGAAGTGGGTCCGCAATGGCAAACAGGACGAGGACCTTGAACTGACTTGTTTCCTGTTCCTCGCTCGTATCGTGCTGACGAACGGCGAGCAATACGACGCTTTTACCCTCCGACTTCCAGGACTCCAAGCGGCCTGCGAATTCTATTGGGACACCAGCACCATGTTCCACCATCCACGCCTCATTTCCGATGATCGCTGAACAACCCACATCATTGAACGTCGCCTGAAGTCCCCGACCTGGCGTTTCCTCCACGGAGCTGGACACTTGGGGAATGGCATTGTTACTCTCACAATATGAACGAATAGCCGTGGCGAGAGGATGGGAGCTGGATGCTTCAAGCTCGGCCACTAATCCGAGCACGGTTCCACGGTTCCAAGGACTCCCGTCGCACAAGTCCTCGCTATCTGTGACGGACGGGCTGGCGCCCACCGTTAGTGTCCCCGTCTTATCAAAGACGACAGCGTCAAGCTGCGCTGCCTCCTGGAAGGCTTCCCCCCCTCCGCGAACCAAGATCCCTAGCTTCGCAGCGATACCTGTGCCAACGAGAAGGGCCGTTGGAGCTGCGAGGCCAATTCCGCATGGACATGCGACGACAAAGACGGCGATAGCGAACTCGAGGGACCACGCCGCTGGCTCAAGATGGATCAGTGAGTTATTCTATACAGAAACATTGTGACTCACGCCATCCTCCCACGTCTTTATCAAGGTAGCTACGTGGGAGCACACCGCTCAATCCTAAACTAAGCCATATGGCCCACGTGATGAGTGCAAGTAGCGTAACGACCGGAACGAAGTAGCCCGTCAAGAGGTCCGCAACGCGCTCGATAGGTGCTCGCTTTGTTTGGCTTTCTCGGACTACACCGATAACATGATCAAGCCTACATCCCTGTGAATATCACATCCGCGGTAAGAATGATGATACTGACATGGTCTTTCCCTCCGCCACATCCACTCTCACATCTATGGCTTCCCCGATGTTGACCGTTCCCAGGAATACGTGATCTCCAGGATTCTTCTTGATTGGTTTGGATTCCCCTGTCATCGAGCTCTCGTCAAAAAGTGAGTGGCCGGAGATAATGACGCCATCCATCGGAGGCGTTGAGCCAGTTGGCACCCGAACGACGTCGCCAATTTCTAAGAGGCCCACAGGGATTTTCTGCACTCTGGAGCCTGGCTTCAAACTTTGTTCTTCTGTCTCCGTGTCAATCGTGCCTTTTTCTATGTCCTCGCTTACGCTGCGAAAGCAGGTAACTGAACTTTGCTTGTTTGCCAATCCCACAACTAGTGCTTCAGCCGGCTTCAGTTTTGCAAGGCTAGTAATGGCATCTCCGGTGCGACTCTTGCTGTAAGCTTCGATGTATCTGCCTGGACTGGGGTTAGGCACGCTACCGGTTCTGACAGCCGAGTAACGTACCAATGAGAAGGAGCATCGTTAGGAAGACGACGGTGTCGAAATATGTGGATGTATCGGCCTGACCGTCCGTGGATGATGGCATTGAGGCTGCGAGGCCAAGCAAGACAATGGAGGAGAAATACGCCACTGATACTCCTGACGACACCTGTCGTATCAAGACAGTTTAGCTAAAGCACAGATCGAAAAGGAGGGTGCATACCAGTAAATTCATGCTCCCGAAGCGGAGAAACCGTTTCCATACGGGCGTGCGGCTTCCTCTTCTCCACAAGGCGTGTATTTCCTTCAAACTTCGTCTGTGGAAATTTCCGGCGCTGTAGAACATCACGGGTGTAGCCAAGAAAAACAACGACCATTGGATACGTGACGCATTGCCCATCCACATCGGTCCCATGAGGAAGTTTCTGGTAGGGTTCTTTGATGGCACCAAGCTCATGAAGACGACACCGATGATGAAAGTAGGTATGGCGACAATGACCGAAAACACGAGACGATAGAGGAGACTGCGTTTTTCCTTGGTTCGTATTGACTGAGCGCGGTCCTCCAGGGAAGGGGGTTTATGAACCACGACCCTGAAAGGGGGGCTGTTCGAGGATGTGATGGCGGAGACAACATCACGTAGTGTGAAGGTAGGTGGGGACGGCTCATAGGTGAGACGAAGTATGGGATCTTGGAGGGTCGGTGGTTCCGCGTGCAAGATCTGACTCATCTTATCGAGGCATTTCATTACTTTTACAGGACAACGGCTAATGGGGTTTATCAGGCATCTGTGAAAATTTTCGGTCGTGGTCACTTACTCGCAGAGCATGCCCTCTATGCGCAAGCCAACGGTACGTTGTCCTCGTGCAGCTTCTTCCGTATTCGGCGTTGCCCCGACGGGCTCTATGTTGACCACAGACGCTTCGAATCCTGCAGACTCGATAATATCTTGCACAGTTGGAAGTAGCTCGTTGCTCTCTACGACCAATGCCGCAGAATTGCCCATGAGATTGATCGAAACATCTGAGACACCTTCCTGTTCAGAAAGCAATCTGGTGATGGTGGATGAGCATGCGGCACAAGTCATCCCACCGATCGAGAGTGAGACGAGAAGTGGCCCGTCCATTTCAACGGTTGTTGCGTCCAGGTTCAAGGGTTGGATGGATGCAACGTCAGCCTCGTATCCTATGGTTTTGAAAGCTTCGAGTACGTCTGGCACAATAACCTTATTATCTAAAATGGCGGAGGCCGAATTGCTGAGAAGGGACACTGATATATCATGCACGCCAGGTAGCCCAGAAAGGGCCCGTGTCACCGCGGTTGCACATGATCCGCAAGTCATCCCGCCCACAGAAAGCGTGAGTCTATGGGGTACATTACGTGGATGGTCTATCTCGTTCGTTGCGGCTCCCTGAAGAGGGTGCTCCTTCAAAGTAGGTTGCCGAAGGAGGTTCCTCCGCCACGACGTCGGTCGCGCCTGTCCAAGTGCATTGTGCCCACTTGCGAACCTGTTCCGACAAAAATTGCATTGTTCCAGATGCTTCTTGGTGCGACGAGAGTATGTTAGAAGGGAATCAGAGGTACCCGATGGTCGCGCAGGGCCTGCTCCTGTATCATCGGCAACATCGAAGCCGGCATCTTTAATCGCCTCGGTGATGACGAGATACGATAGAGTTGTAGGATGGCAGACGGTTACACGTTGGGAAACGATGGATACGTGGATGGAACGGGGTGAGGGAGTGAGCCCCCTAAGAGTCTCTTGAATGGTACAGATGCAGCTGCGTGAAAAATATCAGGGTATTAACTATCAGTAGTTGATGAGACTTGCCTTCCACAGTGAAGGTTAGAGATGAAGATTATAGAAATAACCTCGTCGCGAGCATTCGTCGACATGGGTAGGATGGTGAATTGAATGTAAGTTTCCGTTTGTTTCCCTAGGCCGAGTCAAAGGGGGGTTAGGTAGATCCGCAGAATTGCCTCGATTGGTGGAGAGGCAATTTCGCGAGGATATTATATTATCTGGCACACCAGACACCCTAAGATTGGGTTCGGGGTCCTTACCAGATAATCGGGCCGGGCCGGTTGTGGGCCGGGTCATCTCAACAACAATATTAATGCGTGCTTGCACGAGGTCCCAACCTGACAAGGGCCTGACCACCGCGGACGCTGGTCGTGTGGTACCGATGCATTGGGAAAGACCTTCTCGGGTCTCTTTATTGCACATCGGTGATAGACATTCTCCTCGCTCTAGCTCCATTCTAGCTAGATCTTCCACACCATCCCCTACAGGGTCTCACACATCTGATCTATATTTTGGAAATGAGATCCCGAAACCGACAATTGTCCTGGGAATATGTGCGATGGACATCAAGGCCCGCTCAAAGGCAATGAGGGAGATCCTGACTCGTCTCGTGGACAGAGCCAGAGGGTCCATTGAGATCAAGGTTTTCGGAGATAAAGTCATCTTAGACGAAGGTGAGCCGAGATTTACCTGATATGTGCTGATTTTGACATTCCGGGCACATTCCTCGGGAAAAAAGATGTTGAAAATTGGCCAAGATGCGACGTTCTCATCTCGTTCTTCTCTACCGATTTCCCCTTACACAAAGCAATATCCTACGTAAAACTCCGCAACCCTTTCTGTATAAACGAGCTCGTACCTCAAGCTCTTCTCTGGGATCGCCGCCTAGTGGGACTCGTTTTGGACCATGCCAATGTACCTACTCCAAAGCGTTTGGAAGTGTCTCGCGACGGCGGACCCAAGGTAGACGATGAACTCAATGAATATATGAAGGCCAGGATTGGCGTTGAGCTTGGCAGCTTCCGCGTTACTCCCGAGGTGACTCTGCGAGAAGATGGCAATGCTATAATAATCGACGGCCAAGCGTTGGAAAAACCCTTCGTGGAGAAACCAGTGAGCGGTGAGGACCATAATGTTTACATATATTTTAGGGACGGTGGTGGGCGTCGACTGTTCAGAAAGGTAAGCTAATGACGTAACGAGTCTACCATTTAATGATTTGAAACCTCTCACAGGTTGGGAACAAGAGCAGCGAACTGGATCCTGCATTAATACACCCGAGGACTGACGGATCCTACATATACGAGGAATTCATTGATGTCGACAACTCGGAAGATATCAAAGTTTACACAGTGGGTAAAGAGTATACCCATGCGGAGACACGCAAATCACCTGTCGTCGACGGGGTCGTGAGACGCAATACCGAAGGAAAGGAGATCCGGTGAGCAGTGTCCATTTCCTTTTATGGTCTTACCTCACATCTCATAGGTTCATAACTCACCTGAGTGACGAGGAAAAATCCTGGGCTGCGAAAATCTGTCATGCATTTGGTCAGAGAGTCTGTGGCTACGACATGCTGCGCTGCAATAATGGCGCCCAGAGTCAAGTGATTGATGTCAACGGCTGGAGTTTCGTTAAGGGCAATGAATCCTATTACGGTGAGGTATTTGATAAACCGCAGAGCTTGAGCGCCGCGTATAATGTTCTTGCTTCTGACCCACCTCCTAGACAAAGCAGCTGAGATCCTCTCAGCCCTTTGTACCCGTCTTTCGATAGCTCCAGATCGACCATTGATAAGCTCCGAGTCTGCGACCCCGGAAGCACCAACATGGGTGTTGAAGGCGAACGTCACCGTCTTTCGTCATGCCGATCGAACCCCAAAGCAAAAGCTCAAGTTCAATTTTCCCATTGGAGAGACCTGGACTCAGCCCTTCGTTACCCTCCTCAATGGAGAGAAAGAAGAAATAATACTTCGCGAGAGGGAGCAGCTCAGCCGTATCGCAATCGCCGTCGAGGAGGCAAAGCAACTGGGGGCGGACGGAGAGGACCTGAACAAGCTCACTCTGCTGAATAACGCATTATTCAGCAAGATAGAACTCCCTGGGACTAAGGCTCAGCTAAAACCGGTGTACTCGAAGAAGACAGCAGGCCAACCAAGGAAACTGGTGAAATTGACACTCGTATTTAAATGGGGCGGGGAGTTCACACACTCGGCGCGGTATCAATCACGGGACCTGGGCGAGAATATGAAGAAGGACATCTCCATCATGAGTGCGTCTTTTATGCCAATTTTTCCGACGAACGTGCGTGGTGGCTAAAAGAACGCGCAGACAAAGACGTCCTCAACAATGTGAAGGTCCGTCCCGCGGCGCCCCAAGGGGACAATCGTGGTTACTGATCTTACCCGTTTTTGGATTGGAATAGATATATACATCCTCTGAGCGACGTGTCATTGCCTCGGCAGAGATTTTCGCCGCTGCCCTACTTGACCAGCACCAGTCCTCGTTGTCTGCAAGTTCAACCCCTTCTCGCTCTGGGCGAACATCCGCAGATGGCATCGCCGGGCATACCCTCACCCCAAAGTCTTCGATGTCCCTCAGGGAGGCGCTCAAGCTCATCGTACGCAAGGACCTTTTGGACGACTCGAATGCCGCCAAGGACCTCATGGACGACGTGAAGAAACGACTGAAGATTCTATTACGGCCTGGGGAGCCGGAGAAGCGACCAGAGCTGATCTGGCCCAAGAGTATGAACAAAGAACCCGTAGAAGTCCTCAAGGTAAGTTCGTGACCCCCTCAGGATAGGAGGGATGTTTCTGAACATGTACAGGAAGTAGTTGAACTGCTTAGCGGTTTCCGTGCCATTATGGGTCGAAATTTCGACACCCTGGACGTGGAAAAGATTCAGGAGCGATGGTAGGTCACCTCACCCATTAAACGTGTACCCAATTGTCTGACTCTTTCTAGGTGTTGCGGAGATGAGCCTTGGCTATTCCGGGAACGTTGGGAGAAGCTCTTTGAAGATTTCTGCGATGTGAAGCCGGAGAAATTCGACCCATCACGTGTGAGTACTGGTGTTGTACCCGTCGTGCGATGTCCACTGGTAAAGACCCGTCGCTCAGGTGTCGGAGTTATACGATACCATCAAATACTGCGCCCTTCACCACCGCACCTTCCTTTTTGCCATATTTGATGAAAGTGGTGGGCAGGACAACCGCCAGCCCCTTGACCGTAAACTGCATGAGCTGTATGGCCGTGCCAAAGCGCTGTTTGATCTGGTGGCGCCACAAGAATATGGGATCGAACCCGATGAAAAGTCCTTCGTGTTCTTGCATGTCCTCGGACTTTGACTAATGCCGCCATCCTTTTCAGGGAGGAAATTGGTGTTCTCACCTCACTCCCATTACTCCGAAAAGTGGTGGAGGATCTTGAAGAAGCGCGCAATCATGGTCGGAGCTCATTAACCTGTTATTTCACCAAGGAGAGCCATATCCACACGCTGGTCAATCTCGTTCTTTTGTCGGGACTGCCCATCGCGAATCGGCGGCTCCCTGAGCTGGACTATGCAGTAAGCAACCGGGCTTCTTATATCGGGAAAAGCTCGCTCTGATCTATTACTGACTGGTTCCGACAGTCGCATATAACGTGTGTCTTTCCCTCGTTTGCTTGGGGGAGTGTGAATCAATTTCCCTGTAGGTTCGAGCTGTATGAACGCAACTATGGCCGGGGAAAATCCGACAAGGAATATTCCATCAAGCTCTCGTTGAGCGAAGGTGCTCATTCGTCCAATGTCCTTGATTCTGCGCTAGATGCCCGGCACTCGCTGAATGTGCAGCAGCGACGGTAAACCTATATCCCCCCCTCCCCGAATGTTCCAGGAAAGACTGATGTAGCGTGTGTAGGAAATTGACCCAGCACTTGCCTTATAGCCTCGTCATAGAGAAATTCTCGAAGCATTTCGACCGTACACAAGAGGTGGGTGTAGCCAGGTAAACGGATTCAAATGAAAATTAATCAAGCAATACAGGATGATGACACAGGCCCAGAGACGCCACTTGTTCTTGAGGCATTACCTGCAACAGTTGCCAATTCGAGCAGCAAGGATTACCCATGAATGAAGCACACGGCCTCGCATCAGATGCCTTGATACCCAGCCTCTGATTCGCCAACTAGAATAAAATAGACAGTTCAATTCTGGCGTACTCGATAATCTACAATATGAATGCAATCCACTTATGGGGCACTCAGACGGGAGAAAAGTGGCTCGTAAGATGCATCTCAGGCCGGCGGAGGGGGGTCTTCCCATGCTTGTAACCCAAGTCGGGCGCGTAAAGCGCCGGACTGCTCCGGTGTTAGCGCGCGAAAGACCAAACTATGCGGTGGACCCTTCGTGCTTGCCATCGAAGGGTGGTCCTGGTCGAAGAGCGCAGAGGCAGTCTGGGAGAGCATAGATGATTGAGTCGCCAGTGCCGCGAACGAAGACGTCGTGTCGTGGTACCTGCGTGACATGATCTTGCATTATACCATATACTATTCTTAGAGTAAATGGACCAGTCACTTACAATCTGTGCCGGGCGGTTAGCACAGTTGTGAGCGACTGGGATAGATTGTGGTTTACCTGAATGCCTCTTTGTTCAAACAGTCACTCTCTTTAAGCTGGTCAAGCACGTGCTTCTTGAACGAGCTCTTAATGTAGTACAAGATGTCGTACACATGGTGCTCGTTTGGTCTACTCAAGCAGGAACATTCGTTACACAGAGGAAGCCTAGTGTGGCAGCGAGACTGACCGCCAGGGGTTGAACTTGGGGGTCAAGTTGAAGGTTCCATCCCGATGTGAAATGAGCGGGTGGAAGACATCGGTAATGAAATGCACGGTCGGGGGCTGTTCAGGGTAATTGTGGGGAAATGTCAACCTAAACCTTAGGATGGAATCGGTGTAGTAGCCTTGCCTCGGGAAAGACTTTTTAGCTTCTCGAGGGTATACGGATGTATTCGACCGGGCTCACCCTGGTGAAGAAAGAGAGTGCCATCCCAAATGAATGGGTCGTCGGCAAATGGAATGACATACATTCCGAGGGGGCAGTGAGACTGGTATCGCAGAGACGCATATTCGAGGGAGATGGTGGCACGCGATATAGGCCCAGGGCCGATGATACTAGATGGAGGAGGTCCTGAAACCGATCTACGAGTGGTCTGTTTCGGAGGGGTGGAAGCTGTACCAGAGCCCAATAGGACAGATGCTGACCCAGCGAAAGATGGTAATGAGGGTGTCAAAGCCCCGAACATCGCCGTGCCCAGAACGCAACCGACGACTGCCGAGGTACCAAATCCCGAGGGCCGAAACACGTGACGGAGCGGTCGTCTGGTCCCGTGGCTCGGCTCACTGGATGTACTTACTCATCCTCTGGCCTCTGGACAACTTTTACTCCGTATCTTATTCTCCTACTTCCACGATGAAGGTCAACGTTACTCAAGAAGAATACGAGGCATTTGACCGTGCCACCATCCGCGGCTCCGTCGAGGGTATCGCAGCTGGTCTTGCCATCTCCCTACCTGCGTCATTTGTCGCACAACGCTATGTGCCCGCATATCGTGCCCTTCCCATACACCTCAAGGCCCTCGGAGTCATCCTCATTGTCGGTCCTACCTGGGCCATTCAGACCGAACGCAGGGGCGTTGAATTCGATGAACAACACAACTGGTAGGTCCGATCAGTGTATAGATGTGCAGAGCCAATAAATAACACCCACATAGGAAAGGTGTTAGCCGTCAGCTACTAGATAGTGCCAAAGAGCGCGAGACATCCGAGTGGGAAAGCCTGAGCTCAAAAGAGAAGTTTTCAAGATGGTTTGCCCGCCATCAATACAAGGTCATACTGGGTAGCTGGGCTGCCAGCATGGCCGTCGCTGGGACCATTATCATGCGTGATAGGTACGACTATGCCTTTGCCCCCCTCCCCCGCTCTCACCTGACCTCCCTCTCTAGACATCAGTCTACCTCACAGAAGGTTGTCCAGGCTCGGATGTGGGCCCAGGGTTTGACAATCGGGATTCTCATCGCTGCTGGAGTCCTCACACACTCTCAGCGCGCGGAGGCTGCAAAGCATCACGCGGTCGACCATTCATGGCGCGATTTTCTCGATGCGGAAGCTAAGGAAGCTGAATCACGGAAAATAAAACCACTCGTCCCCACCTCAACCATATAGAAATTTCGGATGCGGTCACAGACATACATACTATACGACTTAGATTTTGATTTTAATGTATCTCCCACGGTCCGGTCCGGACCGAATATGATAACCCCACTCATTCCAGTCCATTTTGAAGGATGAAAATGTCACCAGTGGTCCCAAAGTCATCACAAGCCGTCTCAAGATTAAAGCGAAAAAGAGACACCTCCCCAGACTCAGCTGACACATCATCATCATCATCGAGTTCAGAACTAGAACAGACTGAGGATGCTCCCGTGCTCTCCCATGCAGCAAGGCGAAAACAGAAGAAGAAAGCGGCAGTGTTGAAAGAAGCTGTCCCTAACGAAACTCCCACTAAAAAACAAAAGAAAGAGGAAGACGGTTCTCATTCGATCAAACGCCAGAACTCTGTCTGGGTGGGGAACCTGTGCTACAAGACCACGCCGGAGTCCTTACGTCGCTTCTTCGACGGAGTCGGCGAGATCACAAGGGTGCATTTGCCGACCAAGCTCGGAAATGCATCCCCAGGGGAACCAGCAAGACGAGAAAACAGAGGGTGTGTTTCCCGCTACTACCGTCTCCACCACCGTTCGTCTTGTCTCACTCACACCTCTGACCGACCAACAGCTTCGCCTATGTGGACTTTGCGACGCCGGATGCGAAGCAAGTCGCCATCACGATGTCCGAGTCGCCATTAGACGGACGCCGCCTTTTGATCAAGAATGGTGCGTGGCACCTTTCAACCATTTTCGTTTTTCCCGTGCGGGTGTGTGTAGCGAAAATTTCTTAAAAAAACTCTGATCTAGGCGACAGCTTCGAAGGTCGCCCCGTGAAGCCCGGAATGTCGCTCGAGACCGGCGTGGGGGCTGCTCGAGGGAGGGGCCAGACCAAGTTTGCGCAACGAATCCTTTCCGCTCAACAGCAGCCCCCGGCGCCGACGCTCTTCTTTGGCAACCTCGGGTTCGAGACGACCGTGGATTCGATCAGGGGTCTCTTGGAAGCTCACAAGGAGAAGAAGAAAAACGCTAACGCCGCCGCCACCACCACGACCTCCGAGTCCGCTAACGACGGCGGAGCGAATGATGTCGATGATGATGATGGTGATGATGATGATCCGTGGATACGAAAAATTCGTATGGGGACGTTTGAGGATAGTGGTCTGTGCAAAGGGTCAGTCAGTGCTGATTCCCCAACAAACTCTCATTTATTTAAGGATCCCCCTTGCTGAGTCGTGAGATGCGCCCCCAGATTCGCGTTTGTCGATTTCACGAGCGTAGAGGGTGCAACCGCCGCTTTGATACACCCCAAGAACCACCAGCTCGACGGACGCAAGCTCGTGGTCGAATATGCTTCCGCCGACGCGGTGAGGCGAGGTGGAGGTGCGGGCCACAAGCGGAAGCCCAAAGGCGCGTCGACCGAGGCACCCAAGGAGAGCCACGCGCGCAGTAAGAGGCGTGATTCGACGATGGGCGATGCCGCCCATGGCAAAAATAATATGGAAACGACTATCACAACAAGTTCGAAGTCGCAGGAAGGGAGGAGCACGGCTACTGGTCGGGGGAATGGTGCATCTGCAAATCCAAATCCAAAGGTAGATCATCGGAGACACAAGCCACGCCCAACTCCTGGAGCGGCGCTCGCGCTGGCAAAGCGAGAGCAAGTCGCAATCGTGCCGAGCCAAGGGCGGAGGATCACGTTTGATGATGATAGTTAGATTCGTGCTATGGCCCGAAACTCGAAGTTCCGAGGGGCATCATGTCTAGATCTACAGGTACCGCTACACGACAATAATGGAACCCGTAAGATGGTACTAGGGGTGTGGTTCTAGGCATCGCTGTCATCTACATCGATGACACCGATCTCGAACTCCCCACAGACGTCCCATCGAGAGCCTTCTGCGGCGGCGGATACATACTTCACGAATCTCATGACACCCTCGTCTCGCAGAACCAGCAGGAGACGGTTGAAGCCGGGTTGGACCGTCAGCAACGTGCCGTCGTCGTCCTCCTCGTCGCTGTCTTCCATGTCGTGATCTTCGTTTCTGCTGCTGCCTGTGCTGCCGTTCCCATTGCCCGAATGCCCATGTCCGTTTTGGGTTGATTTTTGGTGAGAACCGGACCTATATACAGCTGGGTCGGCTTCTTCGTCATGAGGGGCCATGTAGCACTAGACAGTGTCAGTAGGGTGAGGATTCAAAAGGCAACCACATACCTCCCAACCTCCCCAGTCGCCCGTCTGCCACCCAGTAGGATGTGGGTCTCTCGACCTACCTTTTCCATTTGGTGACTGAGGCACTTCCACCTGCGGAGTCAATCCGAGCACGACATCTAGCCTCGCTTCCTTCTCTTCGCTCGTAGCTAGGGTGTAGCCGAGGCCGGGACAAAATCGGCGCGCTTCTACCGCAAATCTAAGCGGGATTAGGCTTGAGACAGTGGCAAGCCACGCGCGAAAGGCGGGGGCGGGGAAGAGCTCGTCTTGTAACGAACGGATGAGCGCCTGTGGCGGTTGTGCCGCCCGGGGAGAGATGGCTGTAAATCGTCCCGGGGTGGGGAGGTCGAGAACGTTGTATCGCCATTTGTGAGGCGGACCCTTGATGCGCCATCCAGAGCCCGATCCGGCGACATGTGGAGGGACGGGCAAAGGCCGGTTCTTGCCCAGACCGTCGCGCTCATCCAACTCGCGTAGGCCGGCCTCGAGCTTCTCGGCGATTGGCCACGCGAGAAAGTCATACAGTTGGAGGGAAGACTCGGCTAAGAAGCGCGATGCCAGAGCTTTCATCGTGCGCGGTTGGAGGTATGTGGGGTTCAAGAATTCAGTGAGGAAGGTGATGTCATCGTCGGTCAATGAAGAGCCTGGGAGGAGTGGTGCTTCGGAATCAGGGTAGGACTTGAACTCGGTCGATGTGGAGGTCTAGGTGGGTCAAACAGAGAAAGAATATAAGCAACCCACGAAGAAAAAAAAAACATCTATCGCGCGCGCACTCACGAGTTGTTCGCGCGAACTAGGAAGGTCCTGGGCAACTTCACCCTCGTAGTCCTCTTCTCCCGGCTGGGCAGCATGGAACCAACCACTGATGCTCAGCCGTTCCAATCCGTCTTCACCCTCGTCGACGACGACCTCCTCCACAGAGTGAAAGCTCCTTCCGGGCTGCACTTCGAAAAACACAAACTGGTTCCAAGCTGGAGGGATGCTCTTGCTCGGCACGGGCACGGGCTCCAACGACAACAACGACGCAACGCCATCATCGGTCGTGGTGGTCGTGGTGGTCGTGGCAGCGCCGCCGGGGCTGCTGCTGCTGCTGTCGCCGCCGCCACCACCGACCTCTCTGACCGGGTAGAGCTCGAGCGCGCCGCCCCACTCCTTTTTCCAGGGTCGGTGGTGCGGGAGGGGCATGTAGAGGATGTACGAGACGCGTCGCGTGCCGATCACGTCGTCGTGGTTGAGCAGGTGGCAGCCCTTGCGGTACGTGTTGACCGACATGTCCTGTTTCACGCCCGAGAGTGGGCCGCAGCCCGTGACGGCGCGCAAGAAATTGCGAAACTCGACGGAATAGAGCGCATCGCGGAGCTTGAGGAGGTTCGAGAGGAGCGCTAGTTGTTGTTCGCTGAGGTAGGAAAGGGACGCAAGGTCGCCTGTTTGGTTGACCTTTTTAAGGGCAAAAAGGACAAAACAAAACAAATTAGCGGGAAGGGAGAAGGAACAGGAAGAAGGTACTGTATGGGTGGTTGGTTACCTTGTATATGTCGGTCTCTTTTTCTGTAAAGTGAAGTTCGTTGAGACACTCATCTTTGACTTGCAAGAGGAGATCGTCGCGGAACAGGTTTTCGATGAGGGCGTGTTTGAACGGCTCGCTCGTAGAGTACGAGCTGGCGAGTCTGCCGACGTTGTCCGCGTCGAAGAGATCGGGTGCGAAACATGAGATTTCGTCCTGGGAAGTGGCCGTCCCAGGGACAGGATTGGTGACATCCGTACTAGTGGACGACGTATGAGATTGGTGCCCGATTTTGAGTCTCTTCGGCCCACCCGTCTTGGGCCCTGGGGATGGCGACCGCGAGTGGGTCTTAGCCATCAAAGACAGGGAGAAGAGAGAAAATGAGGGAAGATCGTTCTGGCGGATTGGGTTGTAGGAAGGCACATATAGGGCACTTTCGTACGGAGAGCAACATCGAGGCGAGGCCAGTGGCGAGCATGTTTCGGCTCGGGCTAGACCACGGCACTACCACGGCTTGCGTCTGCTCACCTTCTTCTCTTCTTCCGCTTCCGTGGTAAACATGCAACGACACTATTTATTGATACAACAACCTGAGAAGGAAAAAAAATGACGGTAACGAGTCTATGGAGAAAGAAAAAAGTATCACACGAGACCGAAATGTCGGTATCGCACATGGAGAAACACTGACAACGGTAGGAGCGCAACGACCGAGGGAAAAGAAGGAAAAATGTGTCAATCCTTGCATTTCTCATGTCCGCGAAGTAATCCTTCTTCCGGTTGAATGGGAAGGGAAATGCGGCCCAAGCTGTGTCGGTGTCCGCGAGAATGCGAATGGCGGTGTTGGCGTGGCGAATGAGGGGAGTTCGTGTGCACCCACGCCTCTCGCGCATTCAATTCATGAACCTCGCTCTCGGAGAGGTCACCAAGGGCAACAGGCGCGTAAACGAGCGCCGTCGGTTCATGTCGGCGATCACGAGGATCCGCGCGGGGGGCGGAAGCAGTAGGGTTGGGTAGAAGGTAGATGCGCTGAAGTGAACTATCCTTGTGCAGTTTTGATGATGGGGGGAGATCCCTCGAAATGCGGGCTAGTTGCTGGTGATAGTTTGACACGACGATGAGAAGGTGCAACTGCGAAACGATACGTGACAGGGACCGGATTCAGTTCTCGTCCCTGAAGCGAAATAGCTCGCTTACCCGCACGACGATGATGACAAACATGACGCCGACGAAAACTAAGACGCCCCTCTCGAACCATTGCTCGCAGTTCTCAGAGCTGAGACCCAGCTCGGCCAAATCCCGCATGAGATCGCCGCGTCGTGAGAGCTCCTCACAAATTCGGGAGCGGACGGAGTAGTAACTGAAGGATGCGAACGTCACGAACAGCGTCGAGATGGTGCAGAACGCGAAGTCTGCGACGGAGAAATCGCGATAAAACCGAACGTATGATGGTACGCCCTGCGAAAGGGGGGATCGACAGGTTCGAACGGAAGATCACTCTAAAACAAGGCAAGGGAGTGCTGACCTTGATGATACCTGCGAAACCGATGGCACTAGCCACCGCTGCTGTGACAAAGTACGCGGCGGAAAGACCGCCGAGAAGACTGAGTGTGTTGACTGTCCATGGATCCAAGGACCCTTCCCACTCGCTCTCCGAGTCTCCCCATTTTAGGGAGCGCCAGAGGGCGAAGAGTTGGACAGCCAAGACAGAGTTGAGAAGAGCACCTATGAGTGAGGTGACCAAAACCATGGACCTATTCCAGCGGGGCATGATATTGATGAAATGAGGGAAAAGAAAGGAGAGAGAGATGGACAAGAGATGAAGGAATGAGGAGAACCAGTTTGCTGCCGCAATACCCGACCCGGCAACGCAGCACAAGCGAGGCGAATTGTGACATGACTAAACATGATGATGACTGATCCATACACACGTATTTATTTTTATTTATTTATCTTATCCTCGGCTTCGGCTTCGATGATTTCTTGCCATGAATGATCCCTGTTCACCGGTCGTCCAACATCACCTTCGTCCCGTCTGTACATACGGGTGCGTGTCACTGCAGCCGCAGCTATAACAACTCCAATTGTTATCCCTTGCGACCACATCCTTGCTTGCACGATCTGAGTTGAACACGGGTAGACATCAGTCATCAAGGCTACATACAGTATGACAAACGGCGCCATACCTTTTGGGACAAGCTTTGATACCTGAAAGTGAGTTGATGATGCGATCGGAGTCAATTTCATTTCTCGATCCACGAAATTCCCCACGTACGGATTACGCATGATGGCACCAAACGCTCCGGTGATCCCTAACGCCCAACACCCAGCGATGGTGCTGAACTGATGTCGTGCTGTAAAATCAACCGCCTTCTGGCTCAACGTCATGTTGTGCCATTTCGTCTCCTCACGCCGTTTGATAAGCGCGACTTGGTCCGGATTTGCTCTCTCCCTGCGCACATGTGTCTGAGTTTTTTCGGCGCTCTCAATATCATATCAGGGCTTACTCACCAATTGTCTTGTTCGAATCGCCGTCCAGCGGTCTCTCCCGCAATGATAAACGCAGGAACGACAACCAAGACGGCTCCAAATGCCTTCAGCGACGGCGGTAGGTTCCTGTAGTACGGCCAACGCTTGTTTGCAATGTAAGAAGCGGGTAATGCTGCACCCAGGCCCCCAAGAAAGCCCTGGGCTCCGCCGACAGCGACGGCGTATTGATGGTCTCTCAGTTTATCGGCCTCACCCTGTGGGAAGCATTCGGGTCACCATCATTCCCTACCACATAATACTAGGAAGTATGCTCGCCTTCATCCTCAGCTGGGTGGGTGGGGTTGGTGCTGTGAAGATAGATACCCGCTGCTACGCCTTCAACCAGCTGACCCTTGTAAATAAGTCAATTGGCATTTCCAACTTGCCTTTCTTTGTATTGTGGCCCACGGGACATTGCGTCATCGGTATAGGGGGGCGTGATTCTACTTACTACTTACTACAGTAGTAACAATAACAACAAACATATCCTAAGACGAATTGAGAGATAAAATATATATGCTAATAACTGACACTGTCCAGTTGAAGGTCAAACCGTTCGTGAAGGGCATTTCAATCGAAATGCAAGAAAACATATTGTAACAGTTGGCAGTCCCTCACTCAATACGCTTTACTGTCCGCGACGCCGTATTTCCCAAGACGCTTCGGGGACCACGCTTGGCCACCGCAAAAAGAAAGACCATGATGATGATGAAAAATTGCATCCACAACCAGAGTTCGAGGATCACCCTCGTCGCCCGGCCCCTCTTCGGCTCTGGAACCTCGACAGCGCGTTGCAGCGCAAGCACTTTGTCGGCTTCGACGACGACGACTAGATCCTCTTCACACGGCATCGTCTGAACGGCTGCCTGGGCAATGGCAGCCCTCGAACCAAGCACTGACCCGTCAGATGAACCATTTCCGCCCCCGGCTTCAAAGAGGTTGGTCAGCCGTCCGACTGGCGCGGAGTGGTGGAAGCGCCTGTCGACCCAGTAGTGTGTCCGTGCACGTATGGTGTCGGACAAGCGATGCCGGTGGCTCATCCTCGATGATGGTTTTTGAGGCGTCTTGTCCAGATCTTGAGACGGCTTGGATGGCGATAGCTGTGGCCCATCTTGTAACTGATCAGACAAGGGCTGAGTATCAGGCAGAGGGGTCGTGGGGCGCGATGTTGCCGACGGCCCCGACAAGAACACATCGTAGAGGCTGCTCGAACGTAGATGATGGTTTTCCACATAGTCGTCGCCATAGTCGCTGCCCAATTCACTACCAAGTGTAGGACCATGCGAAGCTTGACGTGAGAAGAGACTGCCAGCGGGCAAATCCAGCGAGGACAGAGCCGGGGAGGAAGGATTACTGATCATCATCGCCGGTTCGGTGCCATCACGAGCTGTCTGGCTCGGGGTATCGAATAGCCCGACGACGGTCTTGCGAGCTTTGAGCGGGGGACCCTTGATCAGGTCAGTGCCAGCGCTGGACACGGTGGCCTCCTTGTCGGATTCGGTGCCCTTCTCCAAGGCGGGCATCGAGAATTGTCTTAGGTCGCCGTGGATCGAGCGACGCAAACTTCGAAAACGCATGGTAGCGCTCGGGTCCTGCGCCGGCTGCTCCTCGTTCTCGCCATCCTCGACGACCTCGAGTTCGACGTCCTTTTGCTCGTCGAGGAAGGCGTACAGCCGCCGAATCCCTTCGGCCTCGATTTGAGCCTCCTGCAGCTTCGTCGCGGTATCGCGTTGGCTCGCCAAGATCTGCTCGTTCATGAGCTCGAGTTCGCGCACCTTGGAAACGAGCTGGGCGACCAGTGCGGACTCCCCAGTCGGTGGAGGAGGAACGGTCGCCACGGCGGGAGACCGCTGAGGAGTGAGAGGAGGGAGGGGGCTTGCAGCTTTCGCGGGAGAGCCTGAATCCATGTCCATGTGATTGGGGAGAAGAGTGTCCGTGTCCGGAGCGACGGGCAACGACGATTTAAGAGCTGCCGAAGGTCTTCCGCTTCCATGGGGTGCAAAATCACGCACGGCGCCGCTGCCCTCCGCATCGTCGTTGCCGAATGCCCAAGAGCTCCCGCTCTTGTTGCTGCGGTGCGCCTTCACCCTGTCGGTCCACTCTTGCCTGCGCCTCCTCGCCTCCTCGTCCACGCGCGCCACCACCTGCGACTGCAGCGCGTCGCTCTGCGTCCTGTGCTGGTCGAGCTCCTCGCGCAGCCCGTCGATCTCCTTTTCGAGCTTCCCGAGTCGTCGCCGACCGGCGAGATTCGCCTGGGCGGATTCCGTCTCGAGCTTCTCGAGCTTCTGCAGCAGCTCCGCGTTCTGATCTGCGAGAAGCGCGAGATCCGAAGGCGAGACTGAGATGCGGCGCGCGTGAAAGTTGCGGACGCGAGGCAGGTGGATGGGCCGGTACTCAGGCGTAGGAACGGGCGAGGAGGAAGGGGTGGTCCTAGGCGTCATGGCAGACGGCGTCGGTAAACGGGCGAGGAATGCCTTGTGCTTTTCCTCGAGAGAGATGTTGCTGTTGTAGAGGTTTCTCGATAGCTCTGAGGTCATGGTCAACTCTGTGGTGGGGTAAAACGGAACCGTCAGTTCAGTTCATATATGGGAGGTTGAACGGGTCGACTTACCCCTTTCACGCTCACGAATGAGTTCATTTGCACGGACGAGAAGAGAAGACATTTCTTCCCTGGATCGTCCATTGATCCATTCCTCGATGGCAGACGGAACAGCACCAGCAAACACGTCCTTTGCTAGCGCGTGAATACGATGTGCCGTGACAGACTCCGGCAGGTTATTCGCTTCAGGCGATATAAGGTTTCCTCCGTATGGAGGCGGCGGGGATGGCTTTTTGTGGGAGGAGAGAGCACTCCGTGAAGGAAAGGGAATACGCGCGCCAGTGTTTGGATGCATGAAGTTGGAAATGAAGGTCGTAAAAAGTAAAAGAGAGATTAGCTAGGGCACGGAAAGTCGGGTGCCCGCTAGTGGCATGATTTCATGAACTGGTTGTAGCTCTCTTTTGAATACGACGACCGGATAAGGCTGATCGAGGGTGCGTCTCATTTCATCATGACCGATGACCGAAATATGTAGCCATTACAAAGAATCACAGTTACACACTATCCTGCGTAATCCGGACTAAACACTACGACTTCTGAGTCCCGAACGAACCAAACGAGAACGGAGCCGAGGTCTGTCCGAATGCAAACCCACTCGAACCTGGTGTGCCAGCGTTCTTGGGTGCCCCAAACAATGGCTGCGTTATGGGATTCGTGTTCTGAGGATTCTTTGCAGCGGTATCACTAAACACACTGCCCGGGGTGGGAGGGACAACGGTAGGTGTCGAGCTCGCTGGATGAGAATTGAATGTAAACACGGAGGGGCTTTTCCCTGGCTCCTGTTTCGTCGCATTGCTTGTGTCTGATCCTGGGCCACCGAATGAGAAAATGGGTTTCGTACTTGACGTGTTAGTGGTCGAAAACGGTGACGGTTTGACAGTTCCACCCTGGGCCTGTGTACCTCCACCAGGAACGGGAAATAGCACTGTGGATGTCCCAGTGCCCGCCACCGTTGGTTTTGCCTGACTTGTCGAATTGGTGCCCTCGGTACTAGACAATGCAGACGGGAACACACTTGCGGGTGCGCCAGCGGATTTACCCTCATTCGTACCAAACGCTGACGGTTGATTCAATGGTGCTGCAGGAGTACTCGAGGCCACTGTATTACTAAACGGGTTTGCTGCAGGTGGCGCTGCTGGTACTGACGATCCCTTTGAAGGGCCAAAATTGAATATAGATTTTGACGATGCATCGGACGTAGTGGGGGCTGCTGTAGGATTGGATGGGGTGACAGCAGTTGGCTTGCTTGTCATTCCGAAATTGAACTTCGGCTTCGATGCATCGCTAGCTGGGACAGTGCTAGCGCTTGGATTGGAGATATTGCTTGCGGTTGTCGCAGGGTTAGAGGGTTGCGGGAACGAAAAGAAACCTTGGGGTGCAGCGCTTGAACCATTCCCTTGTGGAGCAGACAACACATTTGAAACGGGGTTAGTTGACGGCGCTTTTGCCGGACCAAAAG